>CEUY01201673.1_pt1 | contig 17026 bp, 24 predicted proteins | sample 361481 | NCBI WGS metagenome assembly CEUY01 (sample SAMEA2622737, study PRJEB7988) | marine metagenome | isolation source: saline water (ENVO:00002010), including
GTTGTTAGAACTAGGAATAAATTAAGGCGCTCTGATGGCTCATCTATAAGGTTTGATGAAAATGCAGCCGTCTTGATTAATGCTCAGAAACAGCCAATTGGGACTAGGGTTTTTGGTCCAGTTTCTAGGGAGTTAAGGAGTGAAGAGTTTATGAGGATTATTTCTTTAGCACCAGAGGTTTTATAAAGCATGGAAAAAATTAAAAAAGGAGACGAAGTTATAGTGATTGCCGGCAGAGATAAAGGTAAGCAAGGAACTGTTTCTCAAATAGGAAATAATAATAAATGCTTAGTCTCAGGAATAAACATGGTTAAAAGACATACTAAACCTAATCCTCAAGCCGGAATACAAGGTGGTATTGTAGAAAAAGAATCACATATAGATATATCAAATATAGCTATCTTTAATTCTTCTTCAAAGAAAAAGGACAGGGTAGCCTTTAAAGTTAATGATGAAGGAAAGAAAGTAAGAGTTTATAAGTCTTCAGGAAAGGAAATTAAATAAATGATCTCTTTAAAAGAACATTACTCAGAAAAAGTTATACCAGAGCTCAAGCAGGCACTCAGTTTAACTTCTATCATGGCAGTTCCTAAGATAACTAAGGTAACTGTAAATATGGGGGTTGGAGAAGCTCTTAATGACAAAAAAGTATTAGAAAATGCTGTACAGGACTTAACTTTAATTAGTGGTCAGAAACCAGAAGTTACTAAGGTAAGAAAATCTGTAGCGAACTTCAAGATAAGAGAAGGAATGCCTATTGGCTGTAAGGTAACCCTTAGGGGAGATAGGATGTATGACTTTTTACAAAGATTATTAGGTATAGCTATTCCAAGAGAAAGGGATTTTAGGGGCTTGAATAAAGGGTCCTTTGATGGCCGCGGTAACTATTCAATTGGCATAAAAGAACAAATTATTTTTCCTGAAATTGATTATGACAAAGTTGACAAGATAAGGGGGATGGATATTTCTATCACGACCTCAGCAAAGAATGATCAAGATGGAGAGTTATTACTAAGATCAATGAATTTCCCATTTAAGAGTTAGAGGTAGATATGGCTAAAGCATCCATGATTGCAAGAGAAAGAAGGAGAGAGAAGACTGTCTTAAGGTTCGCTAAGAAAAGAGCTGAGTTAAAAGAGTTAATAAAAAACCCCAAGACTTCTGATGAAGAAAGGCAACAGGCTCAAATCAAATTACAGAAACTTCCTAGGGATGCTAATCCTATTAGACTTCAAAGAAGATGTTCTATCACTGGTAGACCTCATGCTGTTTATAGGAAGTTTGGTTTAAGTAGAAATAAATTAAGAGAACTAGCTATGAAAGGAGATATTCCAGGTTTAGTTAAGTCTAGTTGGTAGAAAAGTATGAGTATGCAAGACCCTATATCAAGCCTTTTAACAGGAATTCGAAATGCTCAAGAAAGAAATAAATCTGAGTTAATGCTTCCTTCTTCATTAAAAAAAGTTGCCTTACTGGAACTATTAGCAAGAGAGGGGTACATAGAATCTTTTGCAGTTGGTGAAGGAAAGAAACCTGAAGTTTCAGTAACGCTTAAATATTTTGAAGGGAAGCCAGTAATAAAAGAAATAAAGAGGATTAGTAAACCTGGCTTAAGAGAATATGTAGGAACTAAAGATTTACCTCATATAAATGGAGGATTGGGTATTGCTATTATTTCGACTAATAAAGGTCTTATGACCGATAAGGAAGCTCGAGAAGCTGGTTTAGGAGGAGAAGTGGTTTGTTCTGTTTTTTAATATTATGGCTAAAACTTACTTAAAACCCATAGACATACCATCAGAAGTTTCAATTTCTTTTGATAACAAAGCTATTCAAGCAAAAGGTAAGCTTGGAGAGCTTTCTATGGATGTTCATACAGATGTCAACTTGAAACTAGAAGAAGAAAAGGTTTCTTTCTCTCCTAGTAATCAGCTTCCTGAAACTTTAGCCTTAACTGGAACAATGAGAGCTCTTACCAAGAATATAATAATTGGAGTTTCAGAAGGATTTGAAAAGAAGTTAGAAATAAACGGAGTAGGTTATAGAGCAAAGTTATCAGGAAGTAATTTAGAACTCAGTCTTGGATTCTCTCATCCGGTTGTTTATGAGTTACCTCAAGGAGTCTCAGCTGAACTTCCAAGCCAAACTGAAATTGTTCTTAAATCAATGGACAAACAACAAATTGGACAAGTAGCTTCAGAAATAAGAGGTTTCAGACCTCCTGAACCTTATAAAGGTAAGGGTGTTAAATATGGGGATGAATTAATAAGAAGGAAGGAATCTAAGAAGGCTTAAAAATGAGTAAGAAAGAATTATCGAGACAAAGAAGGGCTAGGAAAACTAGGTCCAGAGTAAGCTCAAAGGATAAGCACCGGTTAACCGTTTTTAGGTCTAGTAAACATATTTATGCACAAGTAATGCTTCAAGATGGATCTCAAGTTATTGCTTCAGCTTCAACTATAGAGTCTGATCTTAAAGATAAAAATAATGGAAATGTTGATGCAGCTAAGAAAGTTGGAAAAATAATAGCAGAGAGAGCTTTAGAAAAGGGAATAAGTGAAGTTGCTTTTGACAGGTCAGGTTATAAGTATCACGGTAGAGTAAAAGCATTAGCAGAGTCAGCCAGAGAAGCAGGATTGACTTTTTAATAAGGAAAGGAAATGAACAAAGTAATAGCAACTGAAAACCTTGGCTCAGAAGTATTAGAAGAAAAACTTGTTCAGGTAAATAGAGTTGCAAAGGTTGTAAAGGGAGGAAGGATATTTGGTTTTACGGCTGTAACTGTTGTGGGCGATGGAAATGGAAAGGTTGGGTATGGTAGAGGCAAAGCACGTGAAGTTCCTGTTGCAATTCAAAAAGCTTTAGATAATGCAAGAAGAAATATGGTTTCTATAGAATTAAAAGGCAATACCATTCATTATGCGATCAAAGCCAAGCATGGTTCTTCTATTGTTTACATGAAACCGGCAGCTCCTGGTACTGGAATTATAGCGGGTGGAGCGATGAGAGCTGTACTTGAATTAGCGGGAGTACAGGATGTTCTTGCAAAATGTTATGGGTCGACTACACCAGTTAATGTAGTTCAGGCTACCCTGAAAGCTCTTCAGGATTTGGAGTCACCAAAAAGGGTAAGTCAAAGGTTAGGTAAAGGTTAAATATTATGAGCTCTAAAGATATTAATATAAAACTAAAGAAAAGTTTAATAGGCTCTAAAGCTTATCAAAGGAATAGTGTAAAGGGACTAGGCCTTTCAAAAATAGGTCAAACTGTTTTGATTAAAGACACGCCTGAGAACAGAGGGATGATCAATAAAGCTAGCCATTTATTAGAAATAATAGAATAAGGTTAAAAAAGATATGAAATGGTATTCGTTAAAGTTAAATAATCTACTTCCTTATAAAGGTCTTTCTTCAAGGACTAGCAAGAGGAAAAGGAGAGGCAGAGGAACTGGAAGTGGCTTAGGTAAAACTAGCGGAAGGGGTCATAAAGGTCTTGGTTCTAGATCAGGAGGAAAAGTTAGAGCTGGTTTTGAAGGCGGTCAAATGCCCTTGCAAAAAAGAATACCTAAATACGGATTTTATTCTAGAAAAAGTAGATTCTCAGAAGAGATAAGGTTAAGTAAGTTAATAAATATAGATAAAGAAGAAGTAAACATTAGCCTCTTAAAGGATCTTGACTTAATTAAAAAGAGCACAAAAAAGGTCAAGGTAATCAAAGACGTGGATATAGAGAAATGTCCTAAACTAAATCTAATAGGGATAAATACAACAACTTCAGTTAAGACATTAATTGAAGGTGCTGGAGGAAAGGTGGAGCTTTAATATGTCTGTTAATCCATCATTGCAGAAGACAAAAGGACTTTCCGAGCTTTGGAAACGATTAAGGTTTGTACTTTTTGCAGTCATTATTTACAGAATAGGTACTCATATCCCTATACCCGGAATTGATCCAGATAAGTTAGCTTCTCTTTTTCAACAAAGCCAAGGGACTCTTATAGACCTATTTAATATGTTTTCGGGTGGAGCATTAGAAAGAATGAGCATAATGGCTTTGAATATAATGCCATACATAACCGCTTCAATAATTATGAGCCTAATGGAAGGTACCAATCCTGCTTTAAAGAAAAGATTTAGAGAAGAAGGCGAAGAAGGAAGGAGATTGAGAACAGCTTATGTAAGGTATGGAACTGTTGCATTAGCTCTTTTACAAGCCAGTGGCCTTGCTCTTGGATTACAGAATCAAGGATTGGCTTTAGAACCAGGTCCAATGTTTCAACTTGTGGCTGTTGTATCTTTAGTTACGGGAACAGTTTTCTTAATGTGGTTGGGAGAGTTAGTAACCGAAAGAGGGATAGGCAATGGTATCTCAATAATTATTTTTTCAAGCATTGTAGCTGGCCTACCAAGAGCTATAGGGCAGGCTTTTGAAGGTGCCAGACAAGGTGATATAAATCTTCTTTTACTTTTATCTATAGCTGTTGTTGCGATAGTAGCTGTTGCTTTCATAGTTTGGGTAGAAAGAGGTCAGAGAAGGGTTACGGTAAATTATGCTAGAAGACAACAAGGAAGAAAGATGGTCCAAGGCCAAAGCTCATATTTACCTATGAAGATTAATCAAGCTGGTGTTATTCCAGCTATTTTTGCAAGTAGCTTACTTCTTTTCCCAGCTTCTGCTTCTACTTGGTTTGGGCAGGGAGAAGGTTTTGAATGGCTTCAAGAAATAGCTCTAGCTTTAGGTCCTGGACAGCCACTTTACGTAATTCTTTTTTCAGCATTGATAGCTTTCTTCTGTTTCTTTTATACAGCTCTGCAATTTGATTCAAAAGATATATCTGAGAATTTAAGAAGATCAGGTGCTTATTTACCAGGCATTAGACCAGGAGAACAAACTGCTGATTATATTGATCAAGTTATGACAAGATTAACAGTTTGGGGTTCAGGTTATTTAGTACTGGTTTGTTTAATGCCTCAATTCCTTATAGTTTCAGCAAATGTTCCATTTTATTTAGGTGGAACTTCGTTATTGATTGCAGTAGTTGTAGTTATGGATTTTATGGCTCAAGTTCAATCTCATCTGATGTCACAACAATATGAATCCCTTCTTAAAAAAGCTAACTTAAAAGGCTATGGAAATAATCCTTTGGGAGGCAGATAAAGAATGAAAGTAAGAGCTTCAGTTAAGAAAATGTGTAGGAATTGTAAATTAGTAAAAAGGAAAGGCCGAATTTATGTTATTTGTAGTTCAGAGCCTAGACATAAACAGAGACAAGGGTAGGAGGTAAAATGGCACGTGTAGCAGGTATAAATATTCCAGATAATAAGCATGCTGTAATTTCATTAACTTATATCTTTGGTGTTGGAAGAACTAGGGCACTAGAAATTTGTTCTAAAACAGGAATCTCTCCATCATCAAAAATAGGAGATTTAAAGGAAGAAGAACTTGAATTAATACGAAGTGAAGTTGGTAAGTATTTAATTGAAGGAGACTTAAGAAGAGATATAGCAACTAATATAAAAAGATTACAAGATTTAGGAACTTATAGAGGAATAAGGCATCGCAGACATCTCCCCGTGAACGGGCAAAGAACAAAAACTAATGCAAGAACTTGTAAAGGTCCTAAGAGGCCAATTAGAAGGTAAATTTTATGGCAAAAGGAAAAAAATCAAATAAAAGAAAGGTAAGTGAAGGCATTGCTCATATTCATGCTTCATTTAACAATACTTTAATTAACGTTACTGACAAGCAAGGAAATACTCTTGCTTGGTCAAGCGCAGGAGGTCAAGGATTTAGAGGGTCTAGAAAAAGTACACCTTTTGCAGCTCAAAAAGCAGCAGAAGTTGTTGGAGAAAAAATAAGACTAAATGGAATAGACAGTTTAGAAATTGAAGTAAGAGGCCCTGGTTCTGGAAGAGAATCTGCTATTAGAGGATTAAATTCAATGGGTTTTAGGATAACTAAGATTACTGATGTTACTCCCATCCCTCATAATGGTTGTAGGCCCCCAAAAAGGAGAAGAGTTTAATATGGCTAGATATTTAGGACCAAAAAGTAAACTTTCTCGTAGAGAAGGAAGAGATCTTCTTTTAAAGAGTGGCATAAGACCTTATGAAGAGAAGTGTCGATCTGAGACTGCACCTGGACTTCATGGAAGGAGAAGAGGAAGGATTTCTGATTATGGAATTCAGCTTAGAGAAAAACAAAAGGTTAGAAGGTTGTATGGGGTAATGGAAAAACAATTTAGAAATTACTATAAATTAGCAGCTAGAAAAAAAGGTGTTACTGGAGACAATTTACTACAACTTCTAGAGAGCAGATTAGATAATGTCGTCTATAGACTAGGGTTTGCTTCTACAAGGGCCGAAGCTAGACAATTAGTAAGCCATAAAGCTATAAAAGTAAACGAGTCCACAGTTAATGTACCAAGTTACCAATTAATGCCTGGAGACTTAATAAGCCTTAAAGACAAGGCCAAGAATCAAAAAAGAGTCAAAGAGGCTATAGAAATATCATCTTCTCGAGCAGAGTGTGAGTGGCTAGAAGTGAACAAAATGGATCTTTCAGGAGTTTTTAGTTCTGCTCCAGAAAGAGAAAACTTAGATTCAGATATAAATGAGAATCTTATAGTAGAACTTTATTCAAAATAATTTGAAGAGGATTAATATGACTGATAATTACGACATAATAAAAGATTTTCTTGTACCAACCGAAATTTTGGTGGAGGAACAGGGCCCTACTAGATCAAAAATAATTCTTGAACCACTGGAGCAAGGTTTTGGACATACTTTGGGAAATGCCTTAAGAAGAATAATGCTTTCTTCTATGCCTGGTACAGCAGTGTCGGAAGTAAAAATAGAAGGTGTTCTGCATGAGTACAGTACAATTGAAGGAGTTCAGGAAGATGTAATAGATATCTTATTAAATCTTAAAGAGCTTTCAGTAAGATTATTAGAAGCTGAAGAGGCTGAACTTAAAATCAAGAAAAAAGCAAAAGGTGCAGTGGTTGCAGGAGATATTGAAACTCCAGCTGGCGTTGAAATAGTTAATCCTGATCATGTCATTGCAACTCTCACTGATAAAGGCTCCTTAGATATGAGTTTGAAGGTTACGAGAGGCAGAGGATTTGTTCCTGTCAAATCTCTTACAGAAGATGAGGGACAGGAAGTAGGGCTATTAAGGCTAGATGCAACCTATTCTCCAATTAAAAAGGTATCTTATACAGTAGAAAATGCTAGGGTTGAACAAAGGACTAACCTGGATAGATTGATTGTAGATATTGATACCGATGGAACTCTGGAAGCAGAGGAGGTACTTAGAATATCCGCAACTATTCTTCAGCATCAACTTTCTGCTTTTGCTGAATTAGGAAGGCTTGAAGAGGTAATTGAAGAAAAAGAAGAAGCTAAGATCGACCCAGTTATGTTAAGACCAGTTGATGAACTAGAATTAACCGTGAGATCTGCTAATTGCTTAAAAGCTGAGAATATACATTATATTGGAGATTTGGTTACAAGAATGGAATCAGACCTTCTTAGAACACCAAACCTAGGAAAAAAATCTTTGAATGAAATAAAAGAAGTATTAGCTTCTAGGGGTCTTTCGTTGGGACTGGTATTAGAGCATTGGCCTCCTGAAAAAGATTAAGAATATTACTTATGAGACACAAAAAAAGCGGAAGAAAATTAAATAGGAATAGCTCTCAGAGGACAGCTTTGAAGAGAAGTTTAGCTATTTCTATTATTCTTCATGAGTCTATTAAGACTACTCTTGCTAAGGCAAAAGAAATTCGAGGATTCTTAGAACCATTAGTAACTCTTGCTAAAGAAAACAATGTATCTAACCAAAGAAAAGCCTTTTCTAAATTAAGAGATAAGACTGCTGTAGCCAAGCTTTTTAATGAGATTGGACCTAGGTTTAAGGAAAGACCTGGAGGTTATTTAAGGGTCATAAAAAGGGGATATAGAACTGGAGATAAGTCTCCTTTAGCTCAAGTTGAATTTATTAAGGAAGAAAACGATATTTCTGACCAAGTAAGTGAAGAAGCTACTGGTTAGAAATCTTTGACAAATTTATCTTTTTCTCTGGTTTTAATATCTTTTTAAGATATTTACCAGTATAAGAAGACTTTGATTTCGAAATACTTTCTGGAGAACCTTGTGCAAGTACTTCTCCTCCTTCAGATCCTCCTTCTGGGCCTAGATCAATTATCCAATCAGAACACTTAATAACCTCCATATTATGTTCTATGACTAAAACTGTATTTCCATTGTTTCTTAGTTTTTCTAAGACTCTTAATAAAAGCTGTACATCATGAAAGTGCAGTCCGGTAGTAGGCTCATCTAGTATGTAGAGAGTGTGCCCTAAAGAAGATTTAGATAGTTCTTTAGCGAGTTTAACTCTTTGAGCTTCACCTCCTGAGAGGGTGGTTGCTTGCTGTCCTAATTTTATATACCCAAGACCTACTTCCATTAGAGTCTTTAGCTTATTATTTATAGAGGGAACTGCACTAAAGAAATCTAGAGCTACCTCAACAGTCATATCTAATACCTCAAAAATATTTTTTCCTTTATATCTGACATCTAAAGTTTCTCGGTTATATCTTTGACCATTACAAGCATCACATTTTACGTAAACATCAGGCAAGAAATGCATTTCTACTTTTATAAGACCATCACCTTGGCAGGTTTCACATCTACCGCCTTTTACGTTAAAACTAAATCTTCCTACTTTATAGCCTCTTGACCTTGACTCTTGAGTTCCAGCAAAAAGCTCTCTAATAGGTGTAAATAATCCAGTATATGTAGCAGGATTGGAACGAGGAGTTCTTCCTATAGGACTTTGACTTATTTCAATAATTTTATTTATATTTTCTGAACCCTTAATACTTTCATAAGGTTTAGCATCCATTTTTTCTTTCTTATTTAAAGAGTTTGAAACAGCAGGAAGAAGCGTTTGATTAATTAAAGTTGATTTACCAGAACCAGATACTCCTGTTACGCATACAAAAAGACCTAGTGGAAGCTCTAAATTTATATTTTTTAAGTTATGTCCTGAAGCTTTATTCAAGAAAAGCCAGTCTTTTTGCTTATCTTTTTTATTTGGTTTAATTCTCTTCTTAGGTACTTCTATTTGTTTTTTACCCGAAAGGTAAAGGCCGGTTATGGAAGTAGTTGATTTAGAGATTTCTTTTGCATTTCCTTCTGCGCAAACTTGACCTCCATTAATTCCTGCCCCTGGTCCAATATCTAGAATGTAATCAGCGAAATGCATTGTTTCTTCATCGTGCTCTACAACTATTACTGAGTTTCCTAGATTTCTTAGCTTCTCTAAAGTCTTGAGTAATTTCTTATTATCTCTTTGATGAAGTCCAATAGAAGGCTCATCTAAGATGTAGGTAACGCCAACTAAACCAGCTCCTATTTGACTAGCAAGTCTAATTCTTTGTGCTTCTCCTCCACTTAGGCTTTCAGCACTCCTATCGAGAGTTAGGTAATTCAATCCTACATCAATTAAAAACTCTAACCTCTCTTTAATCTCTTTAATGATTCTATCTGCTATCTCTTTTTTTGTACCAGATAGATTTACGTTTGAAAATAAACTAAATGCTTCATCAATTGTTAGATTAGTTATTTCGGGCAAATTACTTTCTTCTATGAATATATTTCTTGCCTCTTCTCTTAACCTTGTACCTTTGCATTCTTGACAGTTCTTAAGGCTAATCAATTTAGATAAGTCTTCTCTTATAAAACTCGATTCCGTTTCCTTGTATCTCCTGTTTACATTATTGATTACACCTTCAAAAGGAAAAAATCTTTCTACAAGCCTACCTCTTTTATTTCTCCAACTAAAATCAACTATTTCACCTTCAGTTCCAAAGAGAATTAATTTTTTTATATTTTTATCTAACTTTGTGAAAGGCTCATCTAAAGAAAAACCGTATTGCCTAGATAAGGATTTTATTAAATGAAAATGGTATCTATGATTAGCATCCCAGCCTCTTATAGCACCCTCTCTAAGGCTAAAACTATCCTCATGTATGACTTTTTCTTCATCTACATAAGGTTTTACACCAAGACCTTCACATTCTTCGCAAGCACCAGAGGGATTGTTAAAAGTAAAAAGCCTAGGTTCTAACTCAGGAATACTATAACCGCATTCAGAGCAAGCCATGAGAGATGAAAAAGTTATCTCTGAATCTTTTTCAATATCTAGAAGTTTAATAACTCCTTCACCAATATTTAGCCCTTGATCTACAGATTCCGACAATCTTAATTTAAAATCATCATCATTGGATTTAATTGGAATTTGTAATCTATCTATAACTGCCTCTATAGAGTGCTTTTTATTTTTATTTAGTTTTGGAGTATCGTCTATATCAACAATAATTTTATTAACTCTCACCCTGATAAATCCAAGGGCTTTTAATTCTTCAAAAACATGTAAATGTTCACCTTTTTGCTGTGTAATAAGCGGTGCTAATAATATGACTTTACGGCCTTCGTAATTCTTAGAAATTTGGTCTCCTATTTGTTCAATGCTTTGACCTTCCAAAGATGTCTTATGAGAAGGGCATTTTGGGGTTCCAGCTCGTGCAAAGAGTAGCCTTAAATAATCATATATTTCAGTTACTGTTCCAACAGTTGATCTTGGGTTATGAGAAGTTGATTTTTGTTCAATAGATATGGCAGGAGATAAACCTTCTATATGATCTACATCAGGTTTCTCCATAATAGATAAAAAATTTCTAGCATAAGAAGAAAGGGATTCAACGTATCTTCTCTGTCCTTCTGCGTAAAGAGTATCAAAAGCTAAAGAGGATTTACCAGATCCAGATAGGCCTGTAATTACAACAAGTTTATCTCTAGGAATATTAACATCTATGTTTCTTAGATTATGTTGTCTTGCACCTTTAACTTTAATGTGTTTCATTTTATGAAAACTTTTGAACTGATTAATTAAAAACTGATTATAATCTCTAAAAGAAAAACTAATAACTTAAATTCGACAAAGGATAGTAATGGCAAGAAGCGGAATAAATAAAGTAATCTTAGTTGGTAACTTAGGTCAAGACCCAGAAATTAAATACACAGCTGGAGGCGCAGCGGTAACTACCTTGAGCATAGCGACTTCAGATTCTTGGAAAGATAAAGACACCGGTGAAGATCAAGAGAGAACTGAGTGGCACAGAGTGGTCTTGTGGAGAAGGCTAGCTGAAATTGCTGGAGAGTATTTGAAGAAGGGATCTAAAGTTTATATAGAGGGTCAACTACAAACCAGAAAGTGGGAACAAGAAGGTCAAACAAGATACACCACTGAGATAGTAGCTAGAGACATGCAGTTCTTAGATAGCAGAGGTGGAGGCAGTAATTCGAATCAAGATGATCAAAGGTCAGCTGATGCTTCCAGGCCAGATGTACCTGAAAGTGATATAGATGATGATGACATACCTTTTTAATTTAGTTTTTCAAAAATTAAACATGCATTAGTTCCACCAAAACCAAAACTATTACTTAAAACTCTATCTACATCAATTTCTTTATTCTTAAGAATAATAGGAGCATCCTTAATCTTCTCATCTAATTCATCTATATTTGTTGATCCACTTAGAAAACTCTCCTTCAACATAATCAAGCTAAAAATGGCTTCATGAACTCCAGCAGCACCCAAGGAATGCCCTGACAAAGATTTAGTTGAACTAATAAAAGGAATTTCATTTTTAAAAAGCCTTTTTATTGCTTCTATTTCAGCTATGTCACCAACCGGTGTGCTAGTCCCATGAGCGTTGATGTAGTCTATTTTTTTTCTATCGGACATATTCCAAGCTTGTTCCATACATCTATAAGCACCTTCTCCTGAAGGACTTACCATATCTTCTCCGTCTGAGGTAGCTCCATATCCTGTTAGTTCAGCATAAATGTGAGCATTCCTTTGAGTAGCATGATCTAGATCTTCAAGGATAATAGCTCCTCCACCTCCAGCTATGACAAATCCATCTCGGTCTTTATCGAAAGCTCTAGAAGCTAAGGTAGGTTGGTCATTGTATTTAGTAGACAGTGCTCCCATTGCATCAAATAAACTAGTCATTCCCCAATGTTCTGCTTCTCCACCTCCAACAATTACTATATCTTGTTTCTTCAATTGGATTTGTTCCATACCAGAACCAATGCAGTGAGCACTTGTGGAGCAAGCAGAAGAGATAGAAAAGTTAATTCCCTTTATTCCCAAAAAAGTAGAAAGACAGGCTGAGACTGTACTCCCCATAGCCTTGGTCACCCTATAGGGACCAATTCTTCTTAAACCCTTTGACCTTAAAATATCTGCAGAATCTATTTGATCTTCTGAAGAAGCTCCACCTGATCCCATAATTAAGCCAGTTCTTTGATTTGAAATTTCTTCTTGAGATAAGCCTGAATCATTTATAGCCTGCATAGCACTTAAGTATGCGTAAGCTGCTGCATCTCCCATGAATCGGTAGGCTTTTCTATCTATCTCATCTTTAAGATTTATTCCCTTAATACTTCCAGAAATATGACTTCTTAGTCCCATTTCCTTATTCTCTTTATTTAACGATATACCTGAAGATAAAGATCTAAGGGATTTAGTTACCTCTTCAATATCATTGCCAATACTCGAGATAATTCCCAAACCAGTAACTACAACTCTTCTCATTACATTTAAGACTTAAAACGCTGAAGTATCTTCAAATAAACCAACTCTGAGACCTTTAGCTGTATATATTGTCCTGCCATCCACAGCCATAATCCCATCTGCAATTCCTACAGTTAGTTTCTGTTTTAAGATCCTTTTTATGTCTATTTCATAAGTAACTTTTTTTGCAGAGGGAAGAACTTGTCCAGTAAACCTTACCTCACCCGATCCTAAGGCCCTACCTTTTCCTGGGTTATCTAGCCAACAAAGAAAAAACCCAACTAATTGCCACATAGCATCAAGCCCCAAACATCCCGGCATAACTGGATCTTCTATAAAATGACAGCCAAAGAACCAGAGATCAGGATTAATATCTAATTCTGCTATTATTTTACCTTTGTTAAATTCACCTCCGTTCGAAGAAATATTCTTTATTCTGTCGAACATCAACATATTAGGTGTAGGTAACCTACCATTACCATCTCCAAAAAGATGACCATGACCACAATCTAAGAGTTCTTGCTTGTTGTAGCTATTTTTAGCAACAAATACCATCACATGTTTCCTATAATTTCTTTCAAACCTAGTTAATTAGATATTTTATCAGTTTAAAAGAAATAAATTTCTTACATTTTTTTTAATTAGATCTTTTCTTTAAAGTATTAACCATGCTAATTAAAGATTCCTTGTATTTAGAATTATCTAATTTTTCTAATAAAAACAAGCATTTATCACTGTAATTTTCTACCTCTTCCTGCACTTTCTCTATAGCCCCTGATTCATTAAAAAAATTAATAACCTCATTTAGATCTTCTTTATTCCCTTTTCTAAATGCATTCATAAGGAATTCTTTCTCTTTTTTTTGAGCTTTATCAAGTGCATGAATTAAAGGTAAGGTAATTTTTCCTTCCATAAAATCTTTACCTTTTTGTTTTCCTGTATAAGTTTCTTCTCCAGAATAATCTAAAAGATCATCCTTTAACTGAAAAGCAATGCCTAAAGAAAATCCAAAGTTTGCTGCAATTAAAACCATCTTATTATTTGAACCTGCTAAATGGGCAGCTGTGGCTGTTGAAGCTTTAAAGAGTTCTGCAGTTTTTCTACCTATTATTTCAAAGTAATCCTTTTCTTTAAGAGTTTTAGAATTTAGAAGATTTAACTGTAGAACCTCTCCTTCAGAGATCCTATTAGTTGAATCAGCTAAACTTTGGATTATTCTTTTGTTGCTTAAGGAAGCCATGAGTTGAAAAGCTTTAGAATAAACGAAGTCCCCAACTAAAACACCATGCGCATTATTCCACTTCCTATGAATACTTTCTTTCCCTCTTCTTATGTCACTTTCATCGACAACATCATCGTGAATAAGTGTTGCTGTGTGAAGAAGTTCAATAGCTGCCGCTAAATTTAGTAATTCTGAACCTTTATAAGACAAAGACTTTGCAAGTAAAATATTTAGAGCAGGTCTAATTCTTTTTCCACCTGACTTTACAATATAAGAACTAACTTCAGTTGCTAACTTTACATCAGAGTAGATAGATTTTTGAAGCACTACCTCTAATTCTTCTAATTCAGGTTTTATGTGCTTATAAGGATCTATTTTCATAATATTAATTATATTTCAGGATATCTTTAAATTAGATTCTTTTATTGCGATAAGTTTACCTTTTTCGTATAGTGCGCACCCTTATATTTCCAGTTTTGGAGTTAAAAATGTTTGCTGTTATAGAGAGTGGAGGAAAACAACACAAAGTCGTTAAAGGCGACTCACTTAAAGTTGAGTTGTTAAAAGAGGAAGAGGGCTCTAAGGTAGAGTTCGATAAAGTATTAATGATCTCTGACGGGAAAGACTCTAAAGTTGGGACACCCTACCTTAAAAAAGTTAAAGTAACTGGAAAAATAGTAAGACACGGCAAATCAGATAAGGTGATTGTTTTTAAAATGAAGAGAAGAAAGGATTACAGAAGAACTCAGGGCCACAGGCAAGGCTTTACTGAGGTTCTAATAGAATCTATTAATTCTTAATTTAGATATTAGATATGGCGCATAAGAAAGCAGGTGGTAGCAGTAGAAATGGCAGGGATTCAAATGCTAAGCGCCTAGGGGTGAAAGCATTTGGTGGTGAAACAGTCTCGGCAGGTTCTATTCTTGTCAGGCAACGTGGTACCAAATTTCATCCTGGAAGAAATGTAGGATGTGGAAAAGATCATACACTATTCGCAAAAATAGATGGCAAAGTTAGTTTTACTAAGAAAGGAGAAAAGCTTCGCCAATTCATTAATGTAGAACCCTCTTAGGGTTTTACTTTCTTCATTTATCTTAGAATGGTTCGATGAATTTCATTGATGAAGTATATATTGAGATTTCCGCTGGTAATGGTGGAGACGGCTGTTTGAGCTTTAGAAGAGCAAAGAATCTACCTAAGGGAGGACCTGATGGAGGTGATGGAGGAACTGGAGGCAACATAGTCTTTAAGACCAATGCGAGTTTAAATACTTTAGCTAGGTTTAGATATGAGAAGCTTTTCTCTGCTGAATCAGGTAAAAGAGGTCTAGGCAACAATAAAAGCGGAGCAGATGGTAAGGATCTAATAATAGAAGTACCTGTAGGAACCATTATTTATGATGAAAATTTTAAAGGAAAAATTGCTGATCTAGATTCAGATGGATTGGAAGTAGCTGTGGCTAAAGGAGGTAAAGGAGGGTCGGGCAATGTTAGGTTTAAGAGTTCAACCAATAGGTCCCCAAGAAAAACAACTAAAGGCCAAGAAGGCGGTTCTCTTTCTTTAAAATTAGAGCTTAGATTGCTGGCTGATGTTGGTTTATTAGGAAAACCAAATAGTGGTAAGTCCTCTTTAGTTAATGCTGTATCAAGCGCTAACCCAAAGGTTGCTGACTATGAATTTACTACCATCAAACCTAGTCTGGGTGTGGTTGATTACACAAGGGATAAGAGTTTCGTCATCTCTGATATTCCAGGTCTTATAACAGGAGCTTCTAAAGGAATAGGTTTAGGGTTTCAGTTTTTGAGACATCTTTCCAGAACAAGATTAATTTTACTTATGGTAGATGTAGAATCTAAGGAAATAAAAGAGATAGAGGAAGAGATAAATATTCTTTTAAATGAACTAAATGAATTCGATAAGAACTTAATAAGTAAAGTTAAGTGGTTAGTTTTAAATAAAATAGATTTAATTAGTAAAGAAAAAAAATCTAAGTTACAGGAGCACTTTAATAAAGAGCAGGAATTAATCTGCTGTCTAATTTCTGCTAAGAATAGGATAGGAACAGAAGAATTTATGAAAGAAGTTGGTTTTGCATTGGAGGCAAAAAGAAGTGAGTAAGATTAATGAAAGGTGGGTAATTAAGGCAGGAAGTAGTCTTATTGCCGGTTTCAATGAAGGGATTGATAAAGGATTCGTTGAAAGTCTTGTATTGCAGGTTAATCAATTACATAAAAGGGGAATACAAATAATATTAGTTACATCAGGTGCAGTTGCTAAAGGAATGTATGAATTGGCCCTCAAAGAAAGACCGACTTCTTTAAATCTCCTACAAGCTTCTGCTGCCATTGGGCAACTTGGTTTAATAGAAGCTTATAAATCAGAATTTGAAAAATTTAGTATGAAAACAGCTCAAGTTCTTATCAGTCATGATGATTTTGTGGACAGGGGAAGATATTTAAATGCCAGAAATAGTTTAATAACATTAATTGACCTGGGTGTCATTCCAATTATTAATGAGAACGATAGTGTTTCTATAGAAGAAATAAGTTTTGGAGATAATGATACTTTGGCCGGTGCTGTAGTAGGTTTAACTGATGCTGATAAATTTATTATGTTAACCGACGAGAAAGGAGTTTTTTCTCAAGATCCAAAAATAAACAAAGAAGCAAAACTGCTTAAACAAATAAATTTAGACGATGAGGTATTAGATTTAAGTGCAATTACCGAAGGGACTGCTGGAATGTTAGGTCGTGGCGGCATGAGAACCAAAATCAAAGCAGCTAGATTAGCTTTAGATTCAGGTGCAAAGACTTGGGTAGTGGATGGCAATAATCCAAAGGTTTTGCTTGAAATTTTAGATAACAAAGAAGTAGGGACCTTGTTTACCGGAGAAAGAGATAAACTTCAATCAAGGAAAACCTGGATAGCTTCACTAGGATCTCCTAAGGGTAAATTAGTTATCGACAACGGAGCTGCTAAAGCTTTAATGGAAGAAGGTAGTAGTCTTTTACCAGTCGGAATAGTTTCAACAGTGGGAGAATTTGGAAAAGGAGCTTTAGTTGCATGTGTAAATAAGGATACGGAAATAGCTAGAGGGTTTAGTAACTTTAGTTCTTCTGAGATTAGTAAATTATTTGGTTTAAAGTCTTCTGAAATAAA
>CEUY01088722.1_pt1 | contig 17001 bp, 15 predicted proteins | sample 361481 | NCBI WGS metagenome assembly CEUY01 (sample SAMEA2622737, study PRJEB7988) | marine metagenome | isolation source: saline water (ENVO:00002010), including
TAATATAACTTCGCAGTTAAAAATTTTATTACGCTGAATTTAAATAATAATATTTGAAAGAATTATTTTTAATTTGAATTTAGATTAGTAGCGCGGCTGCAATATTTCTACCTTCTTGCATAAGAATATTATAAGTGCGACAAGCTGCATTGGTATCCATTACTTCAACCCCAATCTTTACAGCTATTAATTTTCTGGTTATTTCTATAGGTGGGAAGCGTAATGTTTGGCCAGTACCTAATAGCACAATCTCTGGTTTAGCTGAAAGTAAAGCTTCAAAATGTTTTGCTGAAAGCTGTTCAAATTCTTGTACCTGCCAATCTTCCATAATATAGTTTGGCATAACAATTAGACTATTTTCATAGCGATTCTGGTTTACAGTAACATAGCCTGAACCATAGCCTGTAAAAATATTTTTTTCAGTTGGACTAGAAAGATGTAATTTCAATATGGGTCTCCATTTGCAGCAGGATGTTTGGTCAGGTAATATTATATCTTTTCATATGGTAATAAAGTAGAAAAATCAATAGAGGTAATGTAGTTTCTAAGATTAACAGGTTTATCGATTTCCCCCCTAAGTTATAGTATAAGCTCTGTTCTCTCTGTAGGTTTCTTGCAGATTAAGAATTAATTATTTAAATATGAGACCAATATTAAAATCTAGTAAGCTAGATAATGTTTGTTATGATATTCGAGGACCAGTCCATGACCAGGCAAAACTTATGGAGGAAGAAGGTCATCATATAATTAAGTTGAATATAGGTAATCCTGGTTCGTTTGGTTTTGATGCGCCAGAAGAAATTCTAAGTGATGTAATTCATAATTTATCACACGCATCTGGATATTGTGACTCAAAAGGCTTATTTGCTGCACGAAAAGCTATCATGCATTATGCACAAGAAAAGCATATCCAAGATGTACAGATGGATGATATTTTTATTGGGAATGGCGTATCTGAATTAATCGTTATGTCCATACAGGCACTTCTTAATGATGGGGATGAAGTTTTGATTCCTTCTCCAGATTATCCTTTATGGACTGCAGCAGTTGCTCTAGCTGGAGGGGTAGCAAAACATTATAGGTGTGAGGAAGAATATGATTGGTTCCCTAATTTAGAAGATATTAGATCAAAAATAACTTCTAAAACAAGGGCTATAGTTGTTATTAACCCTAATAATCCAACTGGATCAATTTACTCTAATAAATTACTAAGTGAAATTGTTGATATTGCTAGAGAGTATGATCTCATTATCTATTCTGATGAAATCTATGACAAAGTCTTATATGGTACTGCTAAGCATACTTCCATTGCTTCCTTAGCAAGTGATGTTTTTTTTGTAACATTTAGCGGATTATCTAAGAATTATCGTGTTGCTGGATTCCGTACAGGTTGGGCTATTGTATCCGGTAAGAAGAAGGAAGCTCAAGATTATATTACAGGCTTAACTATTCTTGCTTCAATGCGTTTGTGTGCCAATGTTCCAGCTCAATTTGGCATTCAGACCGCACTTGGTGGTTATCAGAGTATTAATGATCTTGTGATGCCTACTGGTCGGCTTATGAAGCAACGTGATCTTGCATGGAACCTTCTAACGGCAATACCTGGGATTACTTGTTTTAAGCCACAAGCAGCAATGTATTTATTCCCTCGTTTAGATCCAAAAATATACCCTATTAAAGATGACCAAGATTTCATATTAAATCTATTGATTGAAGAAAAAGTTTTATTAGTTCAGGGTAGTGGGTTTAACTGGCCAAATCCAGATCATTTTCGAGTTGTTTTTCTTCCGAATAGCGATGATATTACTGAGGCCATCAGGCGTATTGCAAGTTATCTTGATCGCTATAGGAAAAGTCATGGGACTGAATTTGTATGATGTAGCGTTTCAATTTATATTAAAGAAATATTTTATAACCTTAAGTAATAAGTGAAATATTATTTATATTTAAATTAAAAATTATGAAACCAATTAATGTAGGTTTATTAGGAATAGGAACTGTAGGGGGTGGTACTTTTGCTGTCCTTAAACGCAACCAAGAAGAGATCGCTCGGCGAGCTGGCAGAGAGATTATCATTAAGATCATTGCCGACCGTGATATTGAAAAAGCCCGAAAGATTGCTGGTGATGATATATTAGTCTCATCTGATGCAAATGATGTCGTTACCCACCCAGATATAGATATTGTAGTTGAGCTGATTGGTGGATATGCAGCTGCAAAAGAATTGACCCTTAAAGCTATTGAGCATGGAAAGCATATAGTCACTGCTAATAAAGCCTTACTAGCTTATCATGGTACAGAAATATTTTCTGTGGCTCAAAAAAATGGAGTAATGGTAGCATTTGAAGCAGCAGTAGCTGGTGGAATTCCTATTATTAAGGCTTTACGTGAAGGGCTGACGGCAAACCAGATTGAGTGGGTTGCTGGTATCATTAATGGAACAGGAAATTTTATTTTATCAGAGATGCGTGATAAAGGATTAAGCTTTGAGGATGTATTGGAGCAGGCTCAAAAACTAGGTTATGCAGAAGCAGATCCTACTTTTGATATAGAAGGCATTGATGCAGCCCACAAAATTACTATCATGGCTTCAATAGCTTTCGGGGTTCCTGTGCAATTTGACAAGGTTTATACTGAAGGAATTACAAAATTAACTGGCGAAGATATTAAAAATGCTGAAGAATTAGGGTATCGTATTAAATTACTGGGAATTACCAAAAGAGCTCCTAAAGGTATTGAGTTACGTGTTCATCCAACACTTATACCTTCACAAAGATTAATAGCTAATGTTGAAGGAGTAATGAATGCTGTCGTTGTAAAGGGTGATGCGGTCGGACCAACTCTGTATTATGGGCCTGGAGCTGGGGCTGAACCAACTGCAAGTTCAGTTGTTGCAGATTTGATTGATATTACTCGTATGCATACATCTGAGCCTAAACATCGTGTTCCTTATCTTGCATTTCAGCCTAATTTATTATTAGATACACCTATCTTACCAATGGAAGAAGTCGAGACTGCCTATTATTTACGGCTGCATGCTTTAGATAAGCCAGGTGTATTAGCAGAGATCACACGTATACTAGCAGATCTTGAAATTTCTATAGATGCTATGGTGCAGAAAGAGCCTAACGAAGATGAAGATCAAGTAAGTATAATTGTTCTTACTCATCTTTCTATAGAGAAAAATATTAATTTGGCTATTAATCAAATAGAAAATCTTTCTTCAGTAATGGGAAAAATAACTCGTATCCGATTAGAAGAATTAAGTAGTAGCCATTGAATTGGGAATAATTGATTTGCTCTATGTAATAATCATTTCTTTATAGTAATAGTATATATTTAATCAATCATTGGTTATTTAATTTTTAGTATTTAAGTTAGATATTCTATCCCTTATAAAAATGCGCTATATATCTACCCGCGGACACATGTTGCCAAAAGAATTTTCTGCAGTAGTTCTAAGTGGACTAGCTTCTGATGGCGGCCTTACGGTGCCCGAATCATACCCAAAAATTAGTAAATCTAAGCTAGAAGGGTGGCGCAATCTCAGCTATCCTGATCTCGCATTCCAAATAATCTCAAATTTTGTTGATGATATTCCGGAAGCTGATTTACGTAGAATTATTAATCAAACATATACTGGTGATGCTTTTCATGACAAAGAAATTACACCAATAAAGACCTTAGAATCTGGAATTCATATTTTAAGTTTGTCAAATGGGCCTACTCTTGCATTCAAAGATATAGCTATGCAATTTCTTGGGAATTTATTTGAGTATGTTTTAGAGAAAACTGGGAAAAAACTAAATATTCTAGGCGCAACATCTGGTGATACTGGATCTAGTGCTGAGTATGCCATGAAAGGGAAAAATGGAATCCGTGTATTTATGTTGTCACCTCATGGAAAAATGACAGGGTTCCAGACAGCACAAATGTTTTCTTTGCAGGATCCAAATATTTTTAATATTTCTATTCGTGGTGTATTTGATAATTGTCAGGATATAGTAAAAATTATTAGCAATGATGCTGAATTTAAAAAAAAATATCATATTGGCACAGTCAATTCAATAAATTGGGCCCGTATTGTTGCACAGATTGTTTACTATTTTAAAGGTTATTTTGCAGCTACCCTTTCAAACGATCAGCAAGTTTCATTTGCTGTGCCTTCAGGAAATTTTGGTAATATTTTTGCGGGTCATATAGCTTTTATGATGGGGCTGCCAATTAAAAAGCTTATTCTTGCTACAAATGAAAATGATGTGTTACATGAATTTTTCTCAACAGGTGTCTACCGTCCCCGCACTGCTAAAGAGACAAAACACACAAGTAGCCCATCAATGGACATATCTAAAGCATCTAATTTTGAACGTTTTATTTTTGACATGGCAGATAGGGATGCTGGGAGAATTAGAGAATTATGGAAAGAAGTTGACAGAAATAAACCGTTTAACATATCTAATACATTATTATGGGATAGGATAAGACAATCGCATATTACATCAGGAACAAGTAATCATAAGGAGCGCATTAGAATCATACGAGAAGTATATAAAAAATATGGGGAGCTCATTGATCCACATACTGCTGATGGTTTGAAGGTAGGGTTTGATTGTAGAGAGAGAGATATTCCTTTAATTTGTTTGGAGACAGCTTTACCAGCAAAATTTTCTGAGAGTATAAAAGAGGCCATTGGGTCTGAGCCTGTCCGTCCAGTTGGTTACCATAATCTTGAGAATCTACCACAGAGATTTGTTGAGATGGGGGTTGATTCAACAGAAGTTAAATCATTTATTTCTTTGAATACTTAGGTTTATGTATGATTTCTAAGATACTCCTTTAATTATTATGCGATAAAAGTCATAGAAAAATCTATTGCTCTTATATTTTTAGTTATACTGCCAATTGAGATCCGATCAACACCAGTTTCTGCTACTTCTCTTACATTATCTAGTGTAATACCACCGGAAGCTTCAAGTATTATATTTGTATTTGTTAGCTCTTTTGCTAAATTGACAGCACCTTTTAGGTCATAAAGATTAAAATTATCTAATAAAATCATTTTGGCACCTGCATCAATCGCCTTCATTAATCCCTCTTTTGTTTCAACTTCAATCTGTATGGATAAATCTTTTGGGCTAATTATGTTTGCAGCATTTATGGCAGACTCAATTCCACCTGCTGATATTATATGGTTTTCTTTTATTAGTATTCCATCGTATAAACCAAACCTATGATTTAACCCACCCCCACACCTTACTGCATATTTCTGTGCAAGCCTTAATCCAGGAATTGTTTTGCGGGTATCGACAATTAATGCCCTTGTTCCTGCTACTTTATTAACATATGCCCTTGTTTGTGTGGCTATAGCAGATAGGGTTTGTAAGAAATTTAGTGCTGATCGTTCAGCTGTAAGTAACGAGCGTGCATTTCCCTTAATTCTACATAGTTCTTGCTCTGCAGAAATTCTATCGCCGTCTTTTGCAAACCAGCTTATTTTAGTACGTGGGGAAAGCTGATGAAAACAAGCTTCAAACCATTGAATTCCACACAAAATTGCTTTTTCACGACTAATAACAGCCGCAGTAGCATTTGATTCATTTTTAATTAGGGATGCAGTTAGGTCGCATTTTCCAATATCTTCAGATAATGATTTTGTAACATTATTTATAATTTCACAATTTAAATCCATAATAACTATTTAATTTATTATTACTATTTTTTAGGTTAATTATTTTAACTTAATTAAACTATATGTGTTTATTTATGAAGTGGGATATTTCCATATAATAGTTATTTATAGGTATATTATTAATTGTATGATGTCTTTAAATTGAATTAAATTTGGATGGAATAGTTTGAATGTTTATATGAAGCTGAGGATTCATGTAAAATGATATTTTTTCTGGATAAATTGTTATGCTAAAAGGTAGTTTCGTTGCTATTGTTACACCTATGAAAGAGGATGGAAGCTTAGATTTAGAGAGTTTCTACGCCCTCATTGATTTTCATGTGGAACAAGGGACGGATGGTATTGTAGTGGTAGGTACTACGGGAGAATCTCCAACAGTAAGTTGTACAGAGCATCATTTATTAATTAGTGCTGCCGTAAAGCATGCTAAAGGGCGCATACCAATAATTGCAGGTACTGGCGCAAACTCTACACAGGAGGCTATTGATTTATCTTTATATGCACGTGATGCTGGCGCAGATGCAAGCCTTTCAGTTGTTCCCTATTATAATAAGCCAACACAAGAAGGTTTATATCAGCATTATAAGAGTATTGCAGAGGCAGTAGATATTCCTCAAATTTTATATAATGTTCCTGGCAGAACTGTTGCAGATATTAATAATGACACTGTATTACGTCTTTCTAAAATTCCTAATATTGTTGGAATTAAGGATGCAACTGGAGATATAGGGAGAGGTTTTGATTTGTTAAATCGGGTTCCACAAGATTTTGCAGTTTATAGTGGAGATGATGTAAGTAGCTTAGCTTTATTATTACAAGGTGGTCATGGCACAATTTCAGTTACAGCAAATGTCGCTCCCAAGTTAGTACATGAAATGTGTGTTGCGGTATTTGAAGAAAAACTGGCTATTGCTCGTTCTATTAATTCTAAATTGTTAAGACTGCATTATGACTTATTTATTGAAGCTAATCCAATTCCAGTAAAATGGGCTGTTATGCAAATGGGAATGATTGAAGCCGGTATAAGATTGCCGTTAACACATTTATCTGGACAGCATCATAAACGTGTTAGAGATGCTATGCGTTATGCAGGGATACAGCCATAACTTTTAATTGCAGTACATTATGTATCAGGAAAACTTAGTAATAAAAATTAAATTATGGATATTTGTGTTGCTAGGTATGATGTTAGCAGTATCAGGTTGTGGCCTAATCAACCATATAAAAGGTAAGGATAATAGTGGAGATAATTTAGAATATGAGTCAATTGAGAAAAAAACGCCTCCTCTTGAAGTTCCTCCTGATCTTACAGCACCCTCCACTGATAGCCGTTATATCGTTCCAGATTTAGCTCAGCCTGAGAGTAAAACCTATTCTGCGTATAGTAGAGAGCGTAAAGATGGAAAGCAAGCTAGAATATTACCTGAAGGATTTGATAAATCTTTTATGAGAATGGAGCGATCTGGTACTCAGAGATGGTTAGTGGTAAAAAATGAACCGGAAATAGTCTGGCTTGTTATAAAAGAATTCTGGAAGGGCATGGGTTTTGGTATTGAGATTGAAGTACCTGAAGCTGGAGTAATAGAAACAGATTGGGCTGAAAACATTGCAATTACTCCACAAAATGCAGCTCTCAGAAAAATATCAACAATTGAGCGAGATAAATTTCGAACACGCTTAGAACGTGGAGAAGAGGGATTTACAGAGATATATATTAGCCATCGTGGGATGGAGAGGCCCACAGATCCAGGTTTAGAAGCTGAAATGCTTGCACGATTAATAGAATACTTTGGAGTTGCCAAAGATAAGGCTAGGTCAATAATAATGGATAGCAAAGCTAAAGAGCGTGCATACCTTGATCCTGATAATCAAGATGTTTTGGTGATGGAGGGGGCATTTGATCGTACTTGGCGTCGTGTTGGGTTAGCGCTTGATCGTATTGGATTTACTGTGGAAGATCGTGATCGCTCAGCAGGGTTATATTTTGTAAGGTATGTTGATCCAGAGAATAAAATTAATGAAGAGCCAGAACTTTTGGATAAATTTCTTCCTTGGAATGATCAAGAGGATACTAATCAGCCTACTGAATATAGAATCTTGGTTATTGGTACAGAGATTGGTAGCGAAGTGAAAGTCATTGATGAAAAAGGTGAATTGAATCAGTCTGATATTTCAAAAAGAATTCTAAATTTACTGTATGTGCAGCTTAAATAAGAGTTAGGAATGAAAGAATAAATGGCCCTATTAACGAGTAAGACTTGTAATTTTTATACAAATAAAAAGTCTCGATTTTTTTCGATATAGAACATGCGATTTTCTTCATTAGGTAGCGGTTCGAAAGGCAATGGCTTAATTATCGAGGAACAAAAGACCCGTTTATTATTAGATTGCGGATTTTCCTTAAAAGAGGTTACTGCCAGACTCTTTCGGCTTGGTCTTGAGCCAAGCATGCTTGATGGTATCATTATTACTCATGAACATTCTGATCATATAGGTGGCGTAGAGCGCCTTGCTCGTAAATTTGACATTCCTATTTGGTTGACACATGGAACATTACGTGGCGCAAAGAAATCATTCTCATCATTACCTAGTGTTAATATAATAGATAGTCATCAAAGCTTCTCTATTGGTGATATCTGTATTCAGCCTTATCCCGTTCCTCATGATGCTCAAGAGCCTACTCAATTCATTTTTGATAATGGTGCTTTTAAATTAGGGGTGCTCACTGATACTGGTTGTTCGACACTTCATATTGAGACTGTTCTAAGTCGATGTCATGCCTTAGTATTAGAATGTAATCATGATGCACAACTTCTTGCTAGTAGTAATTATCCTAAAAATTTAAAGGAAAGAATAGGGGGGCGTTTAGGGCATCTTGATAATATAGAATCAGCAAAGATTTTATCTAAGCTAGATTGTAGCTTACTTCAACACATTATCGCAGCACATTTAAGCCAGAAAAATAACACACCTCTTTTAGCAAAAACTGCGCTTAGTAGCGTATTAAACTGCAGTTCTGAGTGGGTTGGGATAGCTGATCAAAATAAAGGCTTTGATTGGCGCCAGATTGTATAAATTGGTATGCTACTATGATATCAATGGCTGTATAACAGGAAAAGCCATCAAAAAGATGGCTTTTCCTGTTTCTTACATAACGAAATTTTCTAACTATTAGTGATTTAATTTAGTAGGATCTTTTCCGTCAGTTATAGGGTTACCATTACCATCAAGATTATGACTTGGCAACACTGCTTTTCCACTGTATTCATCTTCTGGATCTTCACCAGCTAGCTCTGCATCAGTTGCATGATTCTCGCCTTGGCCAGAATTTTTAACATCAAATGATGACGGATCAGCGATGCCTGTGTTTTCACCTGCTGCAGCACGTTCTTCCTCAACAGTGGTGCCTTCTTCAGTTCTGGTACCATACCCTTCAATACTTTCTGGATTAGCTTGATGTGGTTTGCCACAGGCAGTCAGCGTGAAGACTACTAAAGCAGCAGTAAATAGTGAAAATTTCATTGTTTAGTTTCCTTAATAATAATAAATAATTTGTAGAATCAGGAAGTTTACTCCAAACTAGCTAACGGCTCAAGTATAAAATTCAGGAATGATTTAGCAGCTATTTAATTAGAGTGAAGTAATTAAAAAATTAAATTTTGAGCACTAAGAATAGATTTTTAATTTACCACTGATTATTCATTTATTAAATAGTTCCAATTATTATAAATTTTAATTTTTTAATTCCAGAATAAATTTAATGTTTTAAATTAAATAAACTAGATAAGAGTTACCATTTATTAGGTTTGTCTTGTTTTGTAGGATCATCAAGATCATCAAAGTTAGGCTCAGAATCTCTAGGAGCATCTGCAGATGGTGGTGGTTTCTCCATATCATGTCCATCTAAACTTTTTTTACCTTCGCTGCAGCTAGTAAGTGATATAGCTAAAATAACGGTACTTAAAAATACTGAGTATTTCATTATTTAATTCCATTAGATAAATTATCTTACGCAATATAGCAGAAGCATAAGCACTACTCAAATATTTAGAGTGAATGAATTTAATTATTATAGATATTTATATATATAAAAAAGCCGCCCAGAAGGGCGGCTTTTTTGTTTTGCCAAGATTATTGAACTGCTTCGTGACGTTTTGTTGCATCACCAGCAGCATCATCATCTGGTCCTGGAGGCGCACTATCACGTTTATCCCAAAGACTAGGTGGATATTGCCCAGGTTTCCCATCCCCTGGACTTTTCTCTCTGAATAAGTCACAGGCAGACAGTGACATTGTAACAAAGGCAGCGAGGAGCAGGTATTTCATGTTTGATCTCCCATTTGGTTTATAACAAGTAGTAACATTTTAAAGTTCTAAATTTCTAGAACTTAAGCGTTTCAGTTATTTATTAATTTTTTCTCTAACCGAAAAGTTCACATATTAATATCAGAATTCATAAATATTGTCTAGTTAAGTATGCTATTTGTATACAAAAAATCTACTAAAAGATACAGAAGTCGCATTCATTGAAATATATTCTAAGTAGGCACTAAAAATTTCAAGATCAGAAAAGCTAAGAATAATATGTATATACTATTGTTTTTAAATAATTATTCTAGTAATAGCTCTTATTTAAGGTTTATTATTTAGGTAGAAATTGTTTAAAGCTAGGCCATAAGTTATATAGAGAAAAAATTCTAATATTTTATGGTAGTTTGGGAGTAAATAATAAATAGCTCTCAATGAATATATGCGTATGGAGTAGCTTATATATTAATAACAGTTGTTGCTTTTTCTAAGGTGATATTTAGAAATAATCATCTTAATTTTGTCACTTATTGTCCACGCATAAACATTTTATCGAGATTAGCGAGGCTAATTTCAAACCATGTTGGCCTGCCATGGTTACATTGATCAGAACGATCGGTTCGTTCCATTTCACGTAATAGAGCATTCATTTCAGGTAAGCTTAAAATCCGATTAGCACGGATTGCATTATGGCAGGCCATGCTTGAGAGCAGTTCATTACGTTTATTTTTTAGTAGTTGTCCAGTATCGAATTCACGTAGCTCTTTTAGGGTATCTCTAGCCAATTTCACAACGTCAGCATCCTTAAGTATAGATGGAACTGCACGCACGGCTAAAGTAGTTGGTGAGAGAATAGCGATTTCAAAACCTAGGCCACTTAAAATTTCTTTATTTTCTTCGGCTGTAACTACATCTAGCCCATTTCCTTTGAATGTCACAGGAATCAGTAGTGGTTGCATCGAGAGTGAATTATCGTCATGTGAGGATTTAAGTTTCTCATAAGTAATTCGCTCATGAGCTGCATGCATATCTACAATTACTAATCCTTGTTTATTTTGTGCAAGAATGTATATGCCCATAAGTTGCCCCAGCGCAAATCCTAAAGGTGGAATTTCTTCTTGTTCTTTTATAGCAGTGTGCGCAGTGGAAGGCCACTGTGACTTAGATCTTAAATCAAATAATTTTTGATGGATAGAAGGTGGAATCTCCGCCCCATTTTTCACTGAGTTTTGTTTCATATAGGGCAATTTAGAAGCATGAATACTCGCATCATCTATAGCCCCAAGGGGGCTATTTGTTGTTAGTTCTTGGTGTGGAGATGCTAATGAGTTACTTATCGCATGAAAAATAAATTGATGTACAGCACGCGGGTCACGAAACCGAACTTCACTTTTAGCAGGGTGAACATTAACATCTAATTTTTCAGGATTTATATTTAAAAATAAAACATATGTTGGATGGTGATCTAGATGTAGTACATCACGGTAGGATTCTCTAAGCGCATGAGATATTAATTTATCACGAATAAAGCGGCCATTAATAAAGAAATACTGTGCATTACGGGAAGATTTGGAGTAGGCTGGTAATGCAACAGCCCCATAGAGATGTAAATCTGCAGCTTGCTCACTTATAGAAAGTGAGTTTTGTTCAAAATCATTACCTAGCAATTGAGTGATCCGTTGTGCCAAATTAGATGCTGGTAGTTGGCCTCGTATTTTGCCATTATGCTGCAGTTTAAAGCTAATGCTAGGGCAAGATAATGCAATTCGTTTAAAGGTTTCTTCACAATGGCTGAATTCTGTAGCTTCAGTTTTTAAAAACTTCCTGCGAGCAGGAGTATTAAAGTAGAGATCACGAACTTCTACTATAACTCCAGAAGAAAGTGATGAAGGTTCTGGTTGCGAGATATCTCTACCTTTAGCTTGTATTCTCCAGGCATGCTTTTCTTTTAGTTTTCTGCTTGTCAAAATTAAATTTGAAACTGATGCAATACTTGCTAGGGCTTCACCTCGAAATCCTAGGCTGTTTATTTCTTGTAAGTCTTCTAGTGATCTAATCTTGCTTGTAGCATGAGGCATAAGGGCAAAAGGCAAGTCATTCAATGAAATTCCATCACCATTGTCAGTTACACGGATTAATTTAACCCCGCCTTCTTCTAACTGGATATTTATTTCTAGAGCACCTGCGTCTATACTATTTTCTAGTATTTCTTTTAGCGCTGAAGCAGGTCGCTCTATTACTTCGCCAGCAGAAATTTGGTTAATAACTAAGTCGGGTAAAAGTTTAATCACAAATCTAAGAAATAATTAAATAAAATCTTTATAATTATACAGTGTCAAATTGTTATGTACTGTAAAAGTATTGCTAGGTTATATAAATAGAGTGAATATAGTAACTCTTATAAAGCTTTGGATTATTTATTCATAGCTTTCTTCACGGTATTTTTGCTAAGCTGGGGAGAGAACATATGTATAAAATCAAATATATAGCTTCGTAAGTAACTGTTTTTTCTTATTCCTATACGTGTCGTGCTTGGCTCAAACAAGTGCCCTGCTTCTATTGATCGTAAATTTTTATCTCGATTAGGGTTAAATGCCATCTGTGCAACTATCCCAATACCTAAACCTAGCTCAACATATGTTTTAATTACATCTGCATCTAAAGCTGTCAGTACAACATTTGGAGTTAAATTTTCAGCTTCAAACGCCTGATTAATTTTTGAGCGGCCTGTAAATGCAAAATCGTAGGTAATTATTGGGTACTTTACAACAGATTTAAGTGAAACTTGTTCATGTGAAAGTAGTGGGTGATTAGGTGGTGTGATGATGCATCGATTCCATTGATAGCATGGAAGCATTACAAGCTCATTGAAGAATTCAATAGCTTCGGTTGCGATAGCAATATCTGCCTGTCCAGAAGTAACTAATTTTGATATTTGTATTGGGTTTCCCTGTCGTATTTTTAATTTTATTTTAGGATATCGATTGGTAAATTCTCTGATTGTTTGCGGCAGAGCATATCTTGCTTGAGTATGCGTGGTGGCCACAGTTAAAGATCCGATATCTTTATTTGTAAACTCTTGGCTTACATTTTTTAGGTTATTCTCTTCCCTGAGAATTTTTCTGGCTATTTCTACTATAGATTGTCCTGGTGGGGTTATACTGGTAATACGCTTACCGTTTCGAATAAAGATTTCTACACCAAGCTCATCTTCAAGAAGCTGAATTTGTTTACTGATGCCGGGCTGTGAGATATGAAGTCCTTTAGCAGCTTTAGATAAATTCAGATTCTGGTTTGCTACTGCACACAAATATCGTAATTGTTGTAATTTCATAAACCTAGCTCCATTTTATGTTATAACTAATAATTATAACATTCTAATTTAATAGTATTAGATAATATATTAACTTATTGTTAATATCCCCTCTTCAAAAACAAAGGGAATATTTGGGTAGATATTATGGAATGGGGCTACACTCTATCAGGCTTACTGGTGGGATTTATTGTAGGGCTTACTGGGGTTGGCGGGGGATCACTTATGACTCCCTTGTTAATACTAGGATTTAATATTGCACCAGCTACTGCTGTAGGAACAGACTTATTATATGCTGCGCTTACAAAAGCCGGTGGTGTATGGGTTCATAGTCTTCGTGGCACTATAGATTGGGACCTCGTAAAAAGATTATCAATAGGCAGTTTGCCTGCTGCATTATTGACTGTTTTAGGGTTAAGTGCTTTAGGGGTTGAAAGTCAAATATTTTCAGGGTTAATTACTAGTACGCTTGGTGTGGCATTAATCTTGACTGCGCTGGCATTAATTTTCCGTAATCAGTTAGCGAATTTAGGAAAATCTCGCTTTAATGTTCTTGCGGCATGGCGAGACAGGCATATAGTAATGGCAACAATTATGACAGGTGTAATTTTAGGGATCTTAGTTACTATAACATCAGTTGGTGCTGGGGCTCTAGGTATGGTAGCACTTATTATCTTATACCCACGTTCTCCTACTATAAATTTAATTGGTAGTGATATAGCTCATGCAGTCCCACTTACTTTAATAGCAGGAATAGGTCATGCATATTTGGGAACAGTAAATTTTGGGTTACTTGGTAGTTTGTTATTGGGCTCTCTCCCTGGAATTTATGTAGGAAGTCATATAGGTGGTCGGATACCAGAGAGAATATTGCGCCCAATATTAGCGGTAATTCTTGTCATAATTGGAGGGAGATTAGTATGGTAGTAAATTTTGGAGAGTTCAGATGGATAAGATAGCAAACCTTGCTAATAACGATGAGATAACTTTATTTGATAAAGCATTGCAGGATTTTAAGAATCAAAGCATGGATGCTGATCGATTTACTGCTGCCCGTTTACAAATGGGTATTTATGGCCAGCGTCAGGAAGGAGTTAATATGGTTCGTATCAAGCTGCCAGGCGGTCGTTTGAATTCGAAACAATTAACGGTAATAGCAGATGTATTAGAGAAATATGTACAACACGATGTTGTTCATATAACCACACGCCAAGATATACAAATTCATTATGTTCCTCTTGGGGATACACCTGATGTGCTTCGGCATCTTGCTACAGCAGGGCTAACAACACGAGAAGCATGTGGTAATACTATACGTAACGTTACTGCATGCTCTTTGTCTGGAGTATGCCCCCGCCAACGAGTTGATGTTAATAAGCATCTAGATGGGGCCGTCCAGCATTTCTTGCGTAATCCTCTGACACAACTCATGCCGCGTAAATTTAAAATTAGTTTTTCAGCTTGTGAGTCGGATTGTGCTCAGGGAATGATGCATGATATGGGGATTATTGCAGTACGTAAGGGGGCTAAATTTGGTTTTAAAGTTTTAGCTGGTGGAGGCCTTGGGCATAAACCACATGAAGCGATAGTAGTGGAGGAATTTATAGAAGAAAAGGATTTGTTAATAGTGATGGAGGCAATTGTCTCATTGCATAATCGATATTCAGATCGAGTGAAACGTGCTAAAGCAAGAATTAAATTTTTAGTTGATAAATTTGGTCGAGAAGTCTTTATCGAGAAATATCGTGAGGAATTAGAACGTACTAAAGAGGCATTAGCAACACAGGAATATCCTAAAGGGGAGTGGGATGCTGTAGAGGACAGTGAGGGTCCTGAGGGAATTGAAGACCCTGGAATTGGTGCGCCACGCCAATTATTTGAGCAAAAGCAATCTGGGCTTTATGTTTTTCCAATTAGCACCCCAATGGGGAATTTAAATGTAATGCAACTACGAGGGCTTGCTCAAACTATAGAAAAATTTTCATTACATGATATACGTGCAACTCAAGATCAAAATATGGTCCTAATAAACGTAGAAAAAAATAAAATTGATGCTTTGTCTGCTAGTTTATCTGTATTAGGTTTAGGCAAACCAGAAGCGGGGGATAATGTAGTAGCATGTCCGGGCACATCCACATGTCGTTTAGGAATAACTTCTAGTACAGTTCTTGGGCCAAAATTAAGCGGGGGAAAACATGATTTAAAAATCCGCGTTTCTGGGTGCCATAATGGCTGCGCGCAGCCTGAGACAGGTGATATTGGCATGTACGGCGTAGGTAAACGCAAACATGGCAAATTAATACCACATTATCAAATGTATTTAGGAGGAGACGGGATGGCAAATGGGGAATTAGCAATTAAGGCTCCAGTAGTTCCTGCTAAGCGTATTGAAGAAGCTATGCGATTAATAAAAACAGCTTATAGTTCAGAGCGTCAAGCAGATGAAACATTCTTTTCCTGGGTAAGAAGAGTTGATAAAGAATATTTTATTGAATTATTGCGGGACGTAACTGATGTAAAGGCTGAAGACGTAGAACTAGTTTTACGTGATCATGGGAGAGAAAGTGATTTTAAAGTTCTACAGTTAGGTGGGGGAGAATGTGCAGGAGTTAGTCAAGTAAAAATTGGTTCTAATTTCTTTGAGGCCGCACATGAAAGAAACTACCGAGATGCGTTAAAGTTTCAGCGCAAATTTGGAGATTCTGTTAAGTGTGCCGAGGAAATTTCTCTTTTAATTAGCCAAGGGGTAACAGAATTATTTGGTGGTCCCAAGAAAGATAATTTGAAAGAACAAGCAGAAGAATTAAGACGTGTTTTACCTACTAAGCCAAAATTATCTGAGAAGCTAATTGAATTCTCAGAGCGTTTTAAGCGTCCAGCTAATGAATTAGATGCTATTCAATTAAATAAATGGTTTTTAGAGCTGGATGAGTGGACAGTTGAAGTTGCGGAATTATGTCTTAGTTTCGATCGTCAACTTGATTTAACCGGATCATTACCAGAGACAACTATGTCTATTCACTTAAAGGGACAGGAATCTCAGCAACCAATTGATATAAGACAATAAGTTTCTATAAATTTATAGATACAGGAAAGGCATGAGTTTAAGTAAAAAGATTGAAAATGTTAAGGTGCTGCTAGATATAGTTAATAGAAATTATGCCCCAGTTGTTTTTGCTAATAGCTTTGGTGCAGAAGATATGGTGCTGACTGACTTGATTAGGAAGAATTTCCCGGATATTTCTATGTTTACTCTTGATACAAACCGCCTTCCTGAAGAGACGCATAGACTGATGAAAGAAGTTGAGGAGCGCTATAGCATAGAAATTAAAACATATTTTCCTGAGTCTTCTGCAGTGGAGGAATATGTCGTTAAAAATGGGCTCAATGGATTTTATAATAGTATCGCTCTACGAAAAACTTGTTGCTTTATTAGGAAAGTTGAACCATTAAAACGTGCCTTAAAGGATAAAGGTGCATGGGTAACAGGGATGAGGCGTGATCAGGCTTTAACTAGAAAAGACTTAGAAGAGTCTGAATTTGATATAGATAATGGTTTGCAGAAAATTAGTCCGTTGTTAAATTGGAGCTTGCCTGATGTATGGGCATATATAAAAAATTCTAGTATTCCGTATAATGCACTTCACGATCAAGGCTATAGCAGTATTGGTTGTGCGCCATGTACCCGTGC
>CEUY01488276.1_pt1 | contig 16950 bp, 32 predicted proteins | sample 361481 | NCBI WGS metagenome assembly CEUY01 (sample SAMEA2622737, study PRJEB7988) | marine metagenome | isolation source: saline water (ENVO:00002010), including
GATCACGTTTCGCAAATGATCAGGTTTGATTATTTATAATAGAACGGCTGATAGTGTAATGAATGCTATTAAGTTAGGTGCAAGCCGTATAGGTCACGGTATTCGCTCTATTGAAGATATTAATGTTATTGAAACATTATTAGAAAATGATATTGCTCTTGAAATTTGTCCTAAATCTAATGAACAAACCAATGTTTATCCTGACTTTTCACAGTACCCTGTTAAACAATTGTTTGATTACGGTATTCCACTTACTTTAAATTCTGATAATTTAACTGTGTCTAACACTTCTTTTGATAATGAAGTTTTAATTTTAAAAAATAAATTTGGATTTATTGATAATGATATTCATTCTATGATAAAAAATTCAATTCTTCATTCCTTTGCTTGTGATAATATTAAAAGTGACTTAATAAATAATATTTGACTATATTTTCTTTTATTGATATAATACACATTCTAAATTAAACATTCAGGAATTAATTATGCATCCAGACTTAAATGCTTTTAATGATACTCTTTTTAATGTTGAAAAACATGAACTTGAAAAACATATTGGCAAAAAATGCTTTGTTAAATTTAAAGGTAAAGATCCTGCTTGGGGTATTCAACAGGGTGAAGTAATAGTTAATAGAGCATTGGGTGACAATTATGTTGAAGATAATATAGTTCATACATTACCTGCCGATAAACCACGTATCTTTGAAATTAAACATCTTCAAAAAGCTTGGGGCTATAACTCAAAAGGTCAATATGTTCCTGATATCATTACTTTTCGTATTTATGCAGAGGATGATGAACATCAGTTTGGACAACCTGCACATCTTGAAGATATTGTTTTAATTGAAGATTAATTATTAGGTGAAATCATGTTTAAATTAGAAAAATTACCACAATTGCAAAATAAAGAGTTCATTCTTATTATTGATGATTCTGGCTCAATAATGAATGATTATGAAAAAATAAAACAAACTATTATTGATATGTTTTCTGACAATATTAAATGTAAAGTTATTGAAACCAGTTATAATAATGTTTATGAATGGAATTTTAATTCAATCGAAGATTTAACAAAGCTTAAATTAAAAGGCTTATCTGGTTGTTATTTAGAGGAAACTTTACTATCAATTTCTGATGAAGAAAAACAAAATACACCTGTTGTTATAGTAACAGATGGTTATATCAGCAAATTAAATTTAGAGTCATTTTCTAATGCAACTATTCTTTCTACTGATCAAGTTCCACATTATAACGGTTATGTTAATTTAGTTTTTATTTAAATTAATATTTTTCATTAATAGCTTAAAAACAAAATATCTCATAATTAAACCTCTTTTTAGAGGTTTTTTTGTTTACAATATATTTTTATCTTGATATAATACTCTCACTTTCTGGTTATTTATAATTGGAAAGTTGAGAGAAGTCTCAGCCGTTACTCAATAACAAAGTTTACTTCTGTTATATGGTGCAAACTATTTAGTTTTTTATTTTAAAACACATAAGTTATTTTTAATCATTAATGGCTTTTGTGCAACGAGTAACCACATTCTTAGTCCATTACAGATTTAGGAATAATTATTATGTCAAATATTAACGTACAACTACCACAAACTGCTTCTGAATTTCAATCTGCACTTAAAGCGGGTATTGAACACGCAACCAAAAGCCCTTACAACAATCAGAATAAACTTAATGAATGTACTGCTGTTGCATTAGGTCTTTCAAACTTTAATGCCTTAAAACCGCAATTAGAAAGCTTAGAACCTATTTCTGCCAGCTACGAAGGACAAGATCAAATTGTTGATGGAAAAGTTATTAAGGACGAAGTATACCAAAATGAAATTGCTCAATTTTATATTGTACCTCGTGAAGATGAAATTTATTGGATGGAAAAATATATTTCAGATGGTACTGTTTCTGGTCATAATAAAATTGTTGCTATGAATGATTTAAAAGTGCTAAATTCTTGGAATGACGAATATGTTATGAAATCTCATTCAACAAATTTATATCTTTCACCTACTAAACATACTATTGAATGGAACGCACAATGTAATATTATGCTTAAAGCTTCTGGTTATAAGGAAGTTAAACTTAAAATTACACAACCTAAACAAAATATTAAAACCTTAGCTGAATTAATTACACAGTCTGCTGTTTTAATTAAAAAAGATAACTCATTTGTATCATCTTCATATATTGAAAAAGATATTCTTGTTATTTGCTGGTTTGATTCGGAAGGTGATGATTCTTATTTTGAATTAAATTTAGCAGAAGATTCTTTTGTTCGCTATGGAAATGGGTATTTCACTCTTAATAGTGAAGAATATGGAACATTAGATATACTTTTACTTTCACCTATGAATATTTAATTTAAATCAGCCACTTTTTAGTGGCTTTTTTATTTTTAAATTGCTATAATATTGTTTTAATTTAAATTATAAAGGTTTTACTATGAATAATAATTATTCAGATCGTATTCAAGCTACTTCTAAATGGAAAAATAAATTTTCTGATGAACAACTAGATAAATTTCATAAAGAAAGTTTATCAATTCTAAATATGAATCTTGGGAAAGATAGGCGTGAAAAATTACTTGCACTATTATCAAAAGGATTTAGAATTTGTATTAATTTTTCACAAGGTGGCTCTTGGAATTCAAAAGATAGCGATTTAAAATATTTATTAAAAAAAGGTAAAATAAAAAAATATAAACAATATGAATATTCTGCTGTAACTGAAAATAAAAGTCATACTTATTTAGGTTTGGGAGAGTAATATGATTACTAGCGAAAATCAAAATTTTCTTGATATTTTTTTTGAGGAAGCAGAAGATTTTTTAATTAAATATCCAAATAATAATCGTTTAAAGGAAATTAAAATAGTTAAAGAAAAGCTTTCTTTGGAACATGCCTTTTTTTTACTTTTTTCTGATTATGATAAGCAAGTTTGTAATGGCGGTCATCGGCAATATGTTGGAAACGGATATCATTCAATAGAACAAAATGGATTTATACAAAATGTTTCTGATAATTGTGATGTTCATTATGAATTTGTTAAATTATCTAAACAATTTTTAGAAAAATATCCTAATGACGTTTTAAGAGAATTTATTCAAATTATTGAAAAATTTCATATTGAAATTGATAATGAAACAGAAATAGAAGAAATTTGTCTTGAATGTGTCGGTAGCGGCTCTGATGTAGAAAATGAAGATGAAGATTGTTATGAATGTGACGGTTCTGGTGAAGTTATGGTAGATAATCCAAACAGAGGTGATATTGACAATCAAACTTCTATTTTATTTAAAGAACTAGACGATAGATATTATAAAATTAATGATAAATTAATTGCAGTTATCGCTATTTTTATAAAGAACAGAAAAATATCTGAATCTCTTAAATCTTTTTAATTTAAAATTATTTTTTTATAAAATCACTTGCAATATCCTATGGGATTTAGTATTATATATCTCATAAGTTGTTGAGACACAACGTTTAATCTTTTTTTATATAGGTATTAAAATGAAAACTACTACTTTTAAAGCTGACAATGGTACTCAAAAGGTTGAAGGCGTTTTTATTGTAACTAAAAATAAAAGCGAAATTATTTTTGATACGGCTGTTAAAGGGTTTGAAAATATTGAAATTAATCAAAAAAATGTAAAAGACATTCCTAATTTTATTGCTTCTGTAATTGCTCGTTTTGATAAAGAAGAATATTTTAGTTCTGTTAAAGTAGGGCGTAAAGAAGTTGAAATTCTTCGCAAAAAAGAGGTTAAAGAAGAAACGCAAACTGTTTATGTTCAAGGTACTGGACTTTCAAAAACTGTTCTTGCTACTAATGCAGTTCAAACAGAAGATATTTATGGTAATTCTGTAAGTGTTTTGGTTGATGCTGATGAAGTTGTTATTCCCAAAAACTTTCAATATACAAAAGAACCTATTCTTAATAAAATTTTGAAAGCAAACGTTGTTTCTTTTGATTATAATCGTGAGATTAATAACACAATACTAAAAATTGTTAGTGGCATTCAAAAAGGTAAGCTTTCTAAAATTAAAACCTTTTATATTGATAAAAATGGTCAGTCTCTACTGAATAAAGAAAGGGCGGTTGTTGTTTTTGATAGCACAATGATTTAATTAAAAATATTTGATTTTCTTCTAAGTTATTGGATAATATAAACACTCAAACAAATTGTTAAACAAAAAAAGAGGTAAAAAAAATGCGTCATATCGAAAAAATGAATACTAACCGTAAGCAAAAGAAAGAGCGGAGTATTTATCAAGGTGAACGTTCTCGTAAGGACAATAAACCTAAACGTGGTCGCAGACAACAAGATTATTAATCTTAAATTTTTATTTAAAAAAGCCGCTTTTAGTGGCTTTTTTTATTTTTATCTTGTATAATATACACCTATTCAAAAGAAACTTTTTTAGGATTAAACACAATGAATAAACAAAAAATTACAGTATCAAAAATAATTAATATTATTTATTCTTTTGTTGAAAAAAATCCAAACAATTTTAAAGAAGAAGATGTTGATTTTTTAACTCAAATTGAAGCTGAAATTCTTGATATTAGAAATTTATTACTTTTTGCAAAAAAAGAAGCTGATGACTTACTTTTAAATAAAATTAATGACGGTTTAAATGATATGAAGCAATTGTTGCGGATTATTGAAGAATTAGATAATTCTTATATTTGTAGACCTGTCAATGGTTTGGTTGTTCATAGAGATAGATTAAAATTTCAAAAAATTCTTGATATTATGAAAAATAAATATAAAAAATAAATTGTTATTTTTAACCATTTAGTGTATTATCTACTCTCCAAATAAGACATATAGACTTTTAAAATGAATTTAATACAACAAGCTAAATCTTTATCTCCATTAAGAAAAAATCAACAACTTATGGCTTTTTATATGTTATTTGTTGCTGCTCTTATGATTGCTGTTATTGCTAAACAATATATTTCTTTATTTGGGGCAGAGGGTATTGTTCTTAAAGACTATGCTTTGTCTTTATATGGATTAATTTTACTTTTTCCTTTTCTTGGTAAATGGGTTACTCAAAACCCAATGAAAACATTTCATATTTCTATTGTATTAGAAATTACAGCAACTATCGGTTATTACTTTTCAACTAAAAACTTTTATCCTGAACATATCTTGGTTATTAGTACCTTTATTTTGGTTACTTCTAATTTAATTATGAATCCACTTGTTACAAAAGTTGATAGTCAAGTTATTGATGGATGTGCTGATTATTCATTATTTAAAACTAAATTAAGTAGCATTTATACGGCTCTTGGGGCTTTATTTGGGGGATTTATTCTTCTTTTTGATGTCTCTGTTGAATTAAGTGTTCTTACTGTTTTAGCTCTTCTTCCTATTAGTCGTTACTACAGAAATAAAGTATTTAAAGAAATTTATTTATAAAAAATATTTGATTTTCTTAGCCAGTATTGATATTATAAACACTCAAACAGATTGTTAAACAAAAAAGGTAACAAAAATGCGTAAAGTTGAAAAAATGAATACTAACCGTAAACAAAAACAAGAACAAAATGTTTATAAAGGTGAACGTTCTCGTAAAAACAACAAACCTAAACGTGGTCGCAGACAACAAGATTATTAATCTAAATTAAAGCTATTCTTTTAAGGATAGCTTTTTTATTTTTTATTTTTCGGAGATTTATAAAATATGAATATTTTTTCAAATAATGGTAGTATTACGATTGTTAATGGTGTTGTTGTAAATGGCAATGTAACGGGTAATGGTAAAAAAGGAAATGGTAAACTTTCTTCTGAAAAACGTATTATTTCTAATTTTGATGCTATTAAAGTTAGTGGCTCTATGGATGTTATTTATCAAAAAAGCCCTATTGCCGAATTAAGTGTTGAAGCCGACTCTAATCTTTTAGATAATATTGAAACTGTTGTTAAAGGACAAACTCTTCATATTAATTCAAAAGGTGCTTTTTCTACTAATAATAAAATTACTATTAAATGTAGCTCTCCTTCAATAGAACATGTTAAAATTTCTGGTAGTGGTGATGTCGTTTTACAAGATATTGAAGAACATGAATTAACCCTTCAAATATCTGGTAGTGGTGATATTGACGTTAACGGGGTGTGTAATGATTTAACGGCTTCAGTGTCTGGTAGTGGCGATATTGATGCAGAAGAACTTATTGCACAACATGTTGTAGTAAATGTTGCTGGTAGCGGTGACGTTGTTGTGACAGCAAAACAATCAGTGGTGGCTTCTGTTGCTGGTAGTGGTGATATTAAAGTGAAAGGCAAACCAAAACAACAAAAAGTTTCAGAAAGAGGTTCTGGTCGTATTAAAATTAAATAAATTATTTTCTTATTAAAATTAGCCACTTTTAGTGGCTTTTTTTTTGCCTAAATAAAATTTTTTTTTTATAAAAAAAACTTGCAATTAACTACGGGGTTTATTATCATATATCTCGTAGGTTGTTGAGACACAACTAAAAACTCTCTATTTTTAATTTTATCGGAATATATTTTTATGAATAATCCATTTTTAGTTCAAGTAGAAAGTAAACAAAAATTTATTGATTTATTCGAACTTCAAAATATTAAGTCAAAAGAAATAAAGATTCAAAGCTTTACTGATGAATTTGATATTCGTCTTCCAATTATGGATAACGGGGAAATTAAATTCCATTATTCCCATTTTATTCATGATATTCTGGATGCTGAAAATACTTTATTTTTCTTTAAAGGATTCTCTGATATATCCACTCATACACAACAGGTTGTTTTAGAATCACTTTTATCAAACAATGAACACTCTAATAAAATTTGTTTTCTGATAAAAGATTTTGATAATTTAAATATTGACGCTGCTATTGCTAATAAATTCATTATTGTTCGTTAATAATAAAATCATTTTTTCTTAAAAAACATTTGCAATTACCTACGGGGTTTAGTATTATATATCTCGTAGGTTGTTGAGATACAACTAAAAACTCTCTGGCGGAAAAATCTTAAATTTAACTTTATAGGAATAAAATTATGACTTTTTCCAGTTTAAAACTTGAATCTCTTAAACTTTCTTCTCGTGCATTAGAATTACTTGAATGGGTTGTTGAAGAATATCAATTATCTTCAGATCCAAGAGGGTTCTATTGTGAATTTGAACCACAAGGATATAAGCCTTGGAAACCACAAGAAGTGGCTGAATTATTACACCACGAACTTGTTACGGTTCATGAAGAAAGTGACTCTCTTCCTTCTTGGGAAGAATGTCAAAGTCCTTTTCTTGAAGAAGAACTTGAATATGAAGGGGTTGCTTTTCTTAAAGCAAACTTTGAAAAATTGAAATCTTATCAATAGGATGTTTTTATGAAATTTTTTCATAAACTTTTTAATACAAAAAAATATCAAGAAGAAGTTAAGCAAAAAGAAATGCTTTTAAATAAATTTAAAAGTGTTTCTTTACAAGATTGGTTACTAAGAATTCCAGAAGGAAGCTATTGTTTAGGTAGAAACAACTGGATTCATATTGAAAGAGAAGATAACTTAATATCTCTTCATTCGACTACTGATAGAGAAACTACTAATCGGGGGATTCGTAAATCTTTTATTCTTAAATATGATAGTGAAGGCTTGGTATCTTGTTATTTTCAAATTCGGGCAATGTGGCCTTCATATCAAAGAGGTTATTTTTATAAAGATAGAAATAATGATCCTGAAAATAAAGAAATAACAAAAAGCTGCATTAATTTTGCTCTTTGCTCTATTATAGAAAATGGACATCGATTTTATGATCTTCCTATGATTGATTTTGATGGCACAATTAAAGCGGAAGTAATAGAAGTTAATTATGAAAAAAATGAATCAAATATGATGATTCCAATTTAATTTTTAAACCCTTACAAAATGTAAGGGTTTTTTATTTTAATGTAGATAATTTTTATTTTATTTGCTATAATAACTATATTGAATTATTTGAGAAATTTTATGACTAAAATATTTTTCGACACAGAATTTACAGGTCTTCAACTTAATACATCCCTTATTAGTATTGGACTTGTAACAGAACATGGTTTTTCCTTTTATGCAGAACTTAATGATTACAAAAAGGAATTGCTTGATACTATGGGTTGTAAAGATGATGTCTTAAAATCTCTTCAATTTAAAGACTCTCATAATGTCTCAATTAACGAAAATTATTCAAGACATGTTTCTATGAAAGGTGATTCAAATTCTGTTTCCATTGAATTACGCAAATGGTTACAGCAATTTGGTAATGTAACTATGGTTGCTGATGTATTGACTTGGGATTGGATTTTATTTTGTGAATTATTTGGTGGTGCTTTTAAAATTCCTCAAAATGTACATTATATTCCTATTGACATTAGTACCATTTTTGATTTAAAATTAAACAATTCTGATATTAGTCGAGTTGAATTTTCTGGATTAGATTATTCTAATCATAATGCGCTTAATGATGCCTATATCACAAAGGCTTGTTATGAAATATTAAAAACTATTTAAATGGTGATTTATGATAAATAAAAAAATTATTAAACATTCTTTCATTACTCTTTCTCTTTCATTACTTATTCAAGTTATTGGGATAATATTATTTGTTCTAAAATTTCCTGATCTTACTGTTGATGAACTTTATTTAAGTCCCTATGTTTTTTATACATTTGGTATTCCTTTATTTGCTAATGCTATTATGGCATTTTTTGTTAAGGATTGGAATGAAGATTATAAAAAGGTCTTTTCTATTGTTTTTGCTTTACAAGTTATATTGGATTTTATTGTTTCTCCTGATAAAGATATAAATCTTCATTTAATGGCTTTTTTATTTTATTTTATAGGCTTTGTTATCGGTATATTATTTAATTCATTTTATAAAAAAATATAAGGATTTTTATGAAATATTCTCTAAAAGATGTTTGTTATTTAGTTGAAGCAAATTCATTTGAAAAATCTATTCTTTTTGAAAAATTTCATTTAAAAAATGAAAATCCTATCGAATGGAAAGATGGAATAGAATCAAAAACAGTTGCTCTTAATTATAATGGTGACTCTATTGTTTTTGTTATCTTTATTGAAGAATTAGACGGTATTCCTGTTGCTTTTTGGCATTCTACAAGTTTAATTGTTCATTATGGAATGATTGAAGATTACTTTAAAAAAGAAGCGCCACATCTTTATGAAGGCTCTCGATTTCAAACCACTGATGCTAACAACTTTCATAATTGTATCCATTATATTAAAAATATGGATAAAACTAAGTTTAAAATAAAAAATAATATGGAAATATTTTAATTTTTTTATTGTCTTTTTATTTTATATTTAATATAATAACTCTATTAAATAATATTTAAGAATAACTTTTCTTATTTTTGGTCGATTAGCTCAATTGGTTAGAGCAAGGAACTTTAAATTCCACGGTTGCGGGTTCAAGTCCCGCATCGACCGCCATTTTAAATTATAAGGTTTTTAATATGCGCTTTTTTTTGTTATTCTTATTATTTTTTGGATTTTCTATCCAAGCTTTTGAACTTGATAAATCTCGTGCTGAATTAGATATTAAATTCGGTGGATGGTCACATCATTTTATTGATAAAGATTATCAAGAAGAATACCGTAATATCAATGGTGAATACTATCATTATAATGAAAACCATAGAGGACTCGGATTTGAAATCAGTGCGCCTTTTATTGATACTAATCATTATATCTCCACTGGTCTTTGGTATATGGAAGATAGTAACTATGTTGAGGCTGTTCATTTTGGAGTAGCATATAAGTACCGTTCACTATTAGAATCAATTCATTCTATTGATTATACTTTTAATATTGTTGCTGCGAGTCGTGGATTTATGCACATTCGCTATGATTATGAATACCAAAATCTTAACGGTAAAGATGTTCTACAAATTCGCTCTAATTATAATGTAGAACGTAAAACATTAATTTACCCTATGCCACAAATTACCTTTAATATTACAAAACAGTTTCACGTAGATGTGATCGCGATGGTATCTAAATTTGATTATTATCAAACTACAAAATCTGATTTTGATATTTATGAACGTGAAAAAGTGAATTACTGGAATAAAGTTTTGTTTTTTAGGTTTGGTTTTAAATTTTAATTGTTATAGTAATTTATTCTAATAATAAATAAAATAAACTCTTATTTTATTTGACCTATAAAGTAGTTTTTGCTATTATATATCTCGTTAACTAATACAAATAAGGGTTCTATTTATGACTACTATTTCACAAGATAATATTAATCTTTCTTTCGCTGACTCTGTTGAAGAACAATTTGGGAAAGAACTTGTCTTATTTAACCCTACTCGTATTGAAAAACTTTATTCTTTGATTGAAGAACATACTCCTAATAAACTTGAAAATCTTCCTGAAATTCCTGCTCACGAAGTGGCTATGTATAAATCAGAAATGGAAGAAGCACAATATGCAATTACAAGCCAAAAATACTTTAAAAAATTTATTCAATCTTTAAAAGATTCTGTTGATTTAATTACTCTCAATGATATAATTAAGCGTAATCCTATTTTTTACTGTCCTATTCAAATTTAATAAAGGATTGCTATGAAAGCGATTCTTCTTTCGCCACAAAATTATAAAAATTATCGTATTCAATTCACAAACGTTGATCAAGAATTTAAAAATAAAATTATTGCTCTTTTGAATCCATAATTTAAAAGACCAGAAGAAATTACTGACGCAAAACCATTTATCCAAGGTAATTCAGAAGATTGGCTTTTGGTGGAATTCTGGACAAAAGGGAAATTTAATATTCTTATATTTTTGGATTATATTCAATCTGAAATGAATATTGAAATTGAAAATACTGTTTTAACTCTTTAGGAAATATAATGTTTGATATTGTTAAAAAACAATAAATTTTATGGCGGAATTATTTTTCAGAAAATTCATTAATGACCGAAGAAGAAAAAAATGAATTTTTTGATTACATTGGTGAGTATAATTTCAAAGACTATTACAGACAACCTTTTTTAACTGAAAATTCTGTTAGTGAATGTTTTTGTTATGGTAAATTAAATTTTACTGATTCTTCAATGAAGAAGTTTTTAACAATTTTAATTGAAAATGATATTTAAATTATTAATGCTCTTTTTCAAGAATACAATGTAGTATTTCCGCAAGATTAATTTTTGTTTACTTTTTTATTATTTTTGGTATAATATATTTGATCGCGTCAAGTTCCCTGTTTGGCTTTTGGCAATTACAGCTTGACTTTCTTTTTTTTAGTTTTAATTCTTTATTAAGGATTCATACATGTTTAAAAGCGAAGTTTTTAACCGTAGTACAACTAACGCTAAAATTATCAACAATCATCTCTATAACTTTATTATTGGACTTTCTTTATTTTGGGGGTTTGCCGTAAATTGGTTTATGGTTGAAACAATTCCCGTTTCTGCCATTCTTGAAATTAATCCTTGGGTTTTCTTTGGTGGTTATTTTGCATCTTGTTTGATTGGATTTTGCTTATTTAATGGCTCTGATAATCCTATTGTTAGCTTTATCGGCTACAACTTTGTGGTCGTACCATTTGGATTAGTATTAACAGTTGCATTACAAAACTATACAGAAGGAACTATAATACAAGCGATTCAGATAACAACAATCATTACTGTAACTATGATGATATTAGGTACATTATTCCCTTCATTTTTTCAAGGTATTGCACCTGCACTAACAGCAGCGTTACTTATTTGTATTATTGTAGAACTTGTTATGATTTTTGTATTTGGCTTTAAAGCACCTATTATGGATTGGATTGTTATTATTCTCTTTTGTGGGTATGTAGGCTTTGATTGGGGTAGAGCAAATATGATCCCTAAAACAGTAGATAATGCTATTGATAGCTCTGCCGCTCTTTATATGGATATTATTAATATATTTATAAGAGTATTATCAATTTTAGGTGAAAAAAAATAATAACAAATTTTTGTTTCAAAGCCACTTTTTAGTGGCTTTTTTTATTTTTTTATTATATAATTAAGATTCTTCAATAAATAGAGCATTAATTTTATGAAAGAGTTCTTCGAAAATATTAAAAAAGAGTCTCAGCAAAAAATTACTAAAATGATAAATAAAGATGTTGGACGATCTAATAATCAAGAAAGAAAATTTATTGTTCTAAAACAATATAAAACTTCATTTCAAATAGCAAATATAGCTTCTGCTATTGTATTTTCTCTTTGTTTTCTTCTAATTGGCTGGTTTGTTAACTTTCTTACTGAAAAGGATTCTTTTTCTCTGCTTTATCAAATTATCTTATTTGCTACTTCACTGTTATTTTTAAAGGTTTCTTTTTATATTTTTCTTTCTTATAGCTATATACTTAGTAAAATCAACCAGTTAATTAGTCAATTTCAAATAAATAAAAATTGATTTTTAAATATTTACTTGTTATAATTGGCTCGTATTCAAAACACTATTAAGGTTTAAAATGAATTTTATTAAAGCACCACTTCAAGCTCTTATTCAACAACAAATTCGACTTGAAGAGTTAATTGCACAAGACGCATACTCTACTTTTAATCGTCTTCCACTTCAACTTAGCTATTCTTCTTCTGTTGAAGATGATAACCGCTCTGGTTTCTTTCTTGATAGTACGGCTTCTAAATTTGGGGGCGCTATCGGATACGCTTCTCACAAAAGAATGTATTTTGATGCGGCTTTTGCTACCATGCTTCAAGTATCTTCAAAACATGGCAGTAAACTACAAGAATATTTTCTTAAACGCTTAGTATTGAAATCAGATAATGCCTTGCTTATTTATTTGGCAAATTCTATCACTTCTAATTTCTTAACTATTGATAAATGCTTTTTTGAATTTGAAAATATTCAACCAGAAGATGATGAAAGAACTTCAAGTGAGTACCCTTTTTATTGTTCTGATGTTGATATTTATGATTCAAATCTACATTTTAATAATATGCTGGTGGCGGTAAACTGTACTCAATTTTTCTCATTTATTCGAGAAATTATCAAACCTGATAATTCAGTGTTTAAAGATATTGTTGATTATGTTGAAAGTTGTGGTGATAATGACATCGATCCTACTGAAATTCCACATTTTGATTTAGCAATGAATATTCAACTTATTCTGGATATTGTTAGTGATTATGTTTCTACTTATGAAGAAATGTTAACACTTGAAGTTCATACATAATAGGTTTATTTATGAATTCTTTAATGAAAGATAAAGAACAATTATTAATCTATAAATTTGAAAATCAAGGACATTTTTCACAAGAAAATATAATTAAAAATACTCAAATTCTTAATTTAATGAATAAAGATTTTGATGACAGTCTTAGAATTGAGTATTTGAAAATAATTAGAAAAAAATATATATTTAAATTTATCTTATTATTTTTATTGTTTTTAATTTAATTTTTTGCTTTTTAGATTTCAATAAGCTATAATAATACCTCATTAAATAACGAGAGAATTGTATTATGAGTCAACTTATTTATGTTTTCAGTGGTGTTGTTTTTTTTCTTTTAATTATCTTTTTTCAGACTCTAAATGGAGTTGATCACGTTGTTTGTGATGACGACTAATAATTTTATTATAAAATAAGGCTTTTTATGAGTGATTTTTTTTATAAACATACTAAGAAGGTTTTAGAAAAGACGAATTCTCAACTTTCTAAAATTGGCTACTCATTGATTATTAAAAATAAGCATGTTATTGAAAGATTAAAATCACGAAAAATCGACTCTATTGATTTTATTAATGCTCTTAATTTATTAACCTCAAAACATCTTTGTGAATTAATTTATTTTTCAAGTTTGGATAGACCTTTCTATAAATTTGAAGCAAAAACTGAAAACATTATTCTTGCTATCGGATTTGAAGAAGGTGACAATAAAAAATTTATTATTAGAACTGTATTAGATCCAAAGTTTCATAATAAATATGAAGATGAAGATGCTAAACTTAATGAAGCACGTATTTTTATGAATTAATTTTTAATTTAAAGCCACTTTTTAGTGGCTTTTTTATTTTATTTTTTGTATAATACTACTTCTTCTTTTTTATTAGAGTTAATGATATGTTTAATTTAACAAACGAACAACGCCTAAATCTGCAAACCAAACTGAAATCAGATAGAGAAAAAATATTAAAGGGAACTAAATCATTTTCTTTAGATAAAGATCAATGTTTAAAATATTTTAAAATTGTAAATGATACCTTTCATAGTCCTTGTTGCTATGTAAAATATATATCTGGTGATAAAGCTTTTGTTGAAGCTATTTTCTATGGTAGCGGAATGTTTAGCCACCCCAAGAGAGAAGGCTTTGTACCACTATCAGAAATTGAAGCTAAACCTTCTCTTTTATTAGTTTTTGCGACTTGTCTTATTAATCTCTTTAAACGTCCCTCTCATATTTTTCATGGTAAAAAACAACAAATTTGGACTTTTACTTCTATTAAAGACAAAGGCGAACATTGGATTTCAACACATACTGTAAGTTGTAAAAAATGTAATTGTACTTATGAAAAAAAATGGTTACATACAAAAAAAATTGCTTTAACTGATAATATAACTTTTGGATATACTTATCAGGAAGTTATTGAAAAATGTGAATCTTATAATGCATACAATAATGGCGATATATTGCCCAAAAAAAAATAATTTTTAATAAAAAGCCATTTGAAAAGTGGCTTTTTTATTTTTAATTTGCTATAATTATTTCTCTTTCGAAAACTTGGTAATAAAGAATGAATAATTTCCTCAGTCTTATTTCTACATATGAAAATTTAAATCTTGAGTTAAATCGCATTAGCCAACCACTTTATAATCATGTTAACGAAAAGTATGCTACTCTTTATGATACACATGAAGAATATGAACTTACTTCTAAAACTTTAATTACTGTTATTAATGATTTGCTTGATGATGATAGTGACATTAAAACTGTTAAAACTATTCTTCAAAAACAAATTGACAAAGATAAGCAGAAAAAGTTAGCGGCTGAAGCATATAAAGAACATTTAATAGAAACTGAAATTAAACCCAAAGAAGAAAAACTTAAAGAGGTTAAATCACAAATTATTCAACTATTTGACTCTGTAAGCGATAACGCTTCAGTGTATAAATGCAATCTTCTCAATTTATCAAAAGATGACTTTTCGAATTTGATTTCTTATTTAAAAGAGTTAAAATGCTTTGTTATTTCTGGTAAAGAACAAAGTCTTTATTTTATTCACTTTTTTAAACAAGGAAAAGATGAAAGAATTCAACTTTCCCAAGAACTTTTTGATTCGATTTCGCTTTCTGTTAAATTAAAGAAAAATAAAATTTTTGATTTTAGAGATTTTTTGAATCACACTTTTACATTCAAAGATGAATCATTAAATTTCAAAGGGTTTATTTCACCTGACAACTTTAATTTTAATTTTATCTTAAGGCATTCAGAAGAATTAAATAAATTAATCATTCAAAAAAGTGTTAAATCATTTTAAATTAATAAAATTTTCATTACTAAACAAGAAGAAAAATCTAAAATTGCATATGGTTTAGCAAATAGAATGATTTTTATTAATTAAATATTTTTATTGCTTTTAAAATTTAAATTTTGTATAATATAAAAACTCAGAGAATATAAGGCTTTACAATGTTTAATACCGTTAAAAAAAGTGAAATTTTGTGGCGAAACTATTTTTCTTCAAACTCTCTTATGACAGAAGAAGAAAAGAAAGAATTCTTTGAATCTGCGACATATATGCCTTACAAGGGGTGTGGTGGTATTCAAATTGCGGAAGGTCAAATTGATAAAGCAGAAAAACTTCTTGCTGAATATATTGGTGAATATGCCTTTGATGATTATTATGAATTTCCTTTTTTAACTGAAAATTCTGTTTGTGAATCTTTTTGTTATGGAAAGCTTACTTTCCCAAACAATAATGCTTCAGAGTTTCTTAATATTCTTATTGAAAATGATATTAAAGTTATTAATGTTCTTTTTCAAAATTATGATACTGTTTTTCCACAAGATTGTTTATAAAATCTTTCCAATTTTTATAATAAGGATTATTTATGACTGATAAAATTACAAGTGAAAAATTTGAAAAATGCACAGGACACAAACCTGTTAATGACGATTTAGAAAGAGTAAATTGTCCAAAAGCGGGCAAAATAAACCATCTTTCTTGTGGTTGGAATCATAAACGTGATATGCCTATTTTCATGGTTGGAAAAGATTAATTAAAACATTATATAAAATACCTCTTTATTAATATATTTGGATTTATTTTTAACTTTTTTATTTACTTTTTAGTGATTAATTTATATAATAGTATCTCAATTTAAACTATATTTAGGAAAAAATAATGAGTTTACCTACACTTCAAGTTGAAAAATACGCACAAGATTTAATTGAACTTTCTAATGCAGAAAAAGAAGATGTTATTTCTGAAATTCATGAAATTATAACTCCGCATTTAAAGAAATCTGGTTACATTGATCAAAGTCACTATGTCAATGGTTTACTTCCTGAAGGTAAGGAAGAACGCTATCTACAAATTGCTGAATTTTCATCTGAGTTATATATTCCTTCTGTTCTTGTTGAGCGAGATGCTATGCTTGAGCAGTTTTCTGATAAAGATCATACTATTCGCACAAATTTTATTTGTAAAGATGGTTTATATTTAGATTTTGGTTCTTTTTCTGATTTTTATTCTCATTCAATGGACACTCTAAAAGTTATTCTTGCTCAACTTAGAAATATGAGATTTAAATAAAATTATTTTTTATAAAAAATACTTGCAATAACCTACGGGATTTAGTATTATATCTTTCGTAGGTTGTTGAGACACAACTAAAAACTCTCAAATCACTTTTTTAAATCTTTATTTTTTAGGTGCTTTATGACTTCTACTACTCG
>CEUY01007544.1_pt1 | contig 16820 bp, 15 predicted proteins | sample 361481 | NCBI WGS metagenome assembly CEUY01 (sample SAMEA2622737, study PRJEB7988) | marine metagenome | isolation source: saline water (ENVO:00002010), including
TTTACAAACGCGGCTGCCTGCTTGATCTGTCCTATAGCCTTGATGAATGAACGACCTAATCTCAAATTACTGATAGGGAAATTGAGTTCAGCTCGTCGAGTATTACCACCGTAATACGCCTTTGCTGGGACTTCTAATTCGCCCATAGAATCGCGTTCGAGGCGCATTTTACGCGAGGGCATTTTGCACTCCTGTGTACTTGTTATCGATTTGAATCAAGATATAGACGTTTTTAATTTACAGTAATCATCGACGGCTACTTCCGATTGGATGGCTTCTATGAATTCTTTGATATTGGTATTTCGAGATGGCCTGTTTGGTGGCTGGATCAAATGTTGAATTGAGCTTCGGCGTAATCTTTCAACTTGTTAAAAATTTGAATTCTCCATCGTTGTGAATCGACTACGAAAAGTCTATCTCTACTTTTGTCGTAATTCACTCCCGTCGGGAGTGCAAATTTCATCTCAGGTTCTAAACTTTCGACGCGGCGCCTCGCCTTGACTACGTCTGGGTTGCTTTCCACGTAACGTTTCTGCCATTTTGAGAGCTCAATCGCAGACCCTTTTATTTGTAATAAATATTCACCCAATGAGTCGAACACTTGGACTCGATTATTTGCCCAGTCACTCACATAGATATCACCGTCGGGGTCTACGGCGACATCTGTAGGATGATCAAGCTCACCCATTCCCGATCCGTATGTACCAAACGTAAATATGAAGTTGCCTTCGGCATCAAATTTTTGAATCCGATGATTTTTATGGTCAGCTATGAATACGTTACCGTCACTGTCAATATCTAAACCCCAAGGTGACTGAAATTGACCTTCTGCTGATCCATGGCTACCGAATTCATTTATTGACTTTCCCATCGTTGTCACATGTTGGATTCGGTGATTCATTGTGTCGCAAACGTAAATTGAGTCATTGGTCGTGGAAATTATGCCTGAAGGGCGATCGAACTCGCCTGCTCCAGTTCCTAGGCTACCGAATTTCCGCTTTAAAACCCCGTCTTGATCAAATACGTAGATCACATGCCTTAGTTCGTCAGTTACATAGATGTCGTGATCTGGTCCTACAGTCAAACATGCTGGCCATGTCCCTTCGAAAAAGTCAGGATCTTTTTCTCTAAATGAGATGATCATCTCTTCATCATTTGGTTCGGGACCAATTTTGAGTTTACTCACATCGAAAAAAAATAGTGCTTTTTGAGTAATATAAATCTCGTCTTTGGCACCAAATGCCATACTTACTATGCCATTCATTTGTTCCCGCCCACCGACCACGCGATTGTAGTCATAGGTTCGACCTGCTGCAGAGGTGGTAAGTGAGGGTGTCATTTCGTCTTGACCTTTTTGTATTTTGGCAGTTTTGCCCGTTACTTTAAGATGAATTCAGGCTTCTCGAAGTTTCCACCGACAACGGAGACGGCATCGAGACCCATCCAGTCTTCAACGAGGGTGCTGTATACGCTGCGGAAATCCGTTGCTGGAATGAGATCTCCCTGATCAAGGTCACTAGGTCTTGTCGATGGATACTCGCCGTATTGTCCACCTTTGACTCCTTTACCAATAGCAAGGCACACCCCACCAGCGCCGTGATCAGTTCCTCCACCGTTATCGTGCACCCGCCGTCCAAACTCTGAGAACAGGAACATGACCACGTTATCTGCCGCGTCGTGTGATTCGAGGTCATCGAAAAAGTCGCGTATAGCAGTAGATACCTCCTCCCATAGGCGGGCGTGGGTCACAACCTGATCGGCATGGGTATCAAATCCGCTGTGATCGAGGTAAAAGATTCTTGAGCCAAGACCTGCTAAATGGATCTGGGCAATACCCTTTAATTTCTTGGCTACACTCGTATCTTCGTATTCAATGCTCGAAGAATAGTTGGCTGGCGCTGCGCTCAGAATATCTGCTCCTTCTAATGCATCCAGTCCAGTTTGCCCAAGATAATCCATAACTGGACCTGTACCGATAGCCGGCGAGTACATCCGTCTATATCGACTTAGCACTCTTGACAGTTTCTCTTCAGGGGTTAATCCAGTCAGCATCCCATAGCTATCGATATTTTCTACTGTTGCGACTGGTATTCCGGGTCCTACCAAGGCGCGAAACAATGCGGGTCCCATGCTGACGGCCGTTATGACATTTTCCTTATGAGGGTCTATGTCTCGGATGACTCGAGCCAGCCATCCCTCTGTCCCGAGTGTGTCGGGTTCACATGTGTGCCAGATATCCATTGAACGGAAATGGGAACGGGGTGAATTTTCGTATCCGACGCCATGAATAATAGCTACGTCGCCATCCTGATACATTTTTTGTATGGGCGCCATGGCTGGGTGAAAACCGACTTGATCGTCAAGACGTAGTACATCTTCATCTAATACTCCTACGCTTGGACGGTAATCACGGTAGAGAGGATCGGAATGCGGAACGACGGTGTTTAAATAGTCGTTTCCTCCGGTCAATTGAAGAACAACTATTACAGGCGCTTTTGTCTTAGTAGGTATTTTTGGTCTCCCTTGGATTCTTGCTGGTGTTGAACTTGTAGATAAATGCTACGCAAACTGATACTCCCTGAGCGCAACAATTAGCTGGATTATTTCCGACGCTACGGCCGCTGCGTTTTCTTTGTCGGAATGGTTGTCCCAATCGAATGGTCCAAATGTTTCGGCGTGTTCGATCAATTCTTTTTTGATATCGTCCTCCACATCGAGCGGGCCCATTAGGTTCAGGCAAGCGGTGACAATTGCATCGGGCGATGCTTCAACCGATTTCAAGCGACCCATGATGTTTTTCACCCCTGGACGTGTCAAATCTCCCATCAATTCGGCAGTGAAGTTTGTACGTTTCATAAGCGTGCCGCTATTGATCCACTCTATGCCAGTGTGCCAGCCTTCTACGCTAGGCGGATTGAGCAAATCTTGTCCCATATTGGTGATATCGATAGCCCAGTCCATGGTTTCAGGAGATGGGCGCTCGGTATTGCCGACGAGTCTTAGGGTTCCGATTACCACTTCAGTTGGATTTTTCACCTTGGCAAATAGAGATTCTTTGAAAAAATCTGCGTTCAATATGAATTTGAGTGTAGTGCCGATGTGATAGTCGCTTTCAAACAGAACATTGGCGATTGCATCCACCGCCTCAGGATTGTTTGGTGGTGTAACTGACCATGACGGAACCTGAGGTTCGTCCTCTACGAAGAAACTGAACAGATGTCGCGCTATAAATGTAGCCGTCGCTGGTTGCGCAAGGATGATGTCTATGATTTCTTCGCCATTGAAATTGCCGGTCTGCCCCAAAAAGGTCTTCTCGCCGTTGTCATGGTCGTCTGGTCGGTATTCGAATTCCCAATCCCAACGCCCCATATGAAACCGTGGCAATTTATGGGTCAAGGTCCATCCTGTGAATGCTCTGGAACATTCCTGAACGTCAGTCTCGGTGTAGTTTCCGATACCCATGGTGAACAGTTCTAGTAGCTCTCGTCCCCAGTTCTCGTTAATGGATGTGGCATGGTTCTCATGGTTATCCAACCAGTAAATCATTGCGGGGTTTTTTGCCACTTCCATAAGTATGGTTTTGTAATGCCCAAGTCCATTTTCTCGGAACATGTCAATCATGTCTTCTATCTCGTCATAGTGATCGACTTTAGAAACTCCGGTGGCAAAGATTTGATGATAGAAGAGGCAAAGTTTCTCTTGTAGTGGCGCTCGGGTATTGATCATTCTCCAGACCCAACCGGCATGGCCACGCCCACCCATCGTTCCTGGTTTCCACCAATTAGGGAAATAACGAAGGAATTCATAGTAATCGACAGGTATCTGTTTCTCAGGATGTAGCAGTTCATCTACGGTTGCTTCATAGCCGGTTGCGACTCGACGTTCGAGCTCGTCTCGATCCGCGCCGAACCCTGCACGTCTCATTAGATGAGCCATTAGGTTTAAATTTGTTTCAGTTATGGTCATTGTTGAGGGATGCCGGCAAATCTTCAGCCTTAATGTTTATCTTGTTGAGACAGAAAGACAATAATATTATTTGGTGTATTCAGAATTATATTGAGTCGATACGCAGTCAATGATTTTTCGTGAAAAACCTTAGCCTTTTCTGTCCGATATATCTACTTTTTGCGCCAGTTAAGCATGTTATTCTCGGTCGATGATCAAGACACAAACTCATGAATACTTAGATAAAGCTCAGGAATTGGCTGCAAAAGTCGCAGAACGAGTTGACGAGATTGATGCAGAGCGCAAGATTTCACCTGATTTGTTTTGTGATATTGCTGATGCAGGTTTTTTTAGACTGCTTGTGCCGAGTTCCCTGGGTGGTGTGGAGCTTCCGCCCTTGGCCTTTTTCGAGATAGTTCGTATATTCGCCGAGGTTGACGCGAGCACGGCTTGGTGCATAAATCAGAACAATATTTTTGCTACAGATGCAGCCCGCATGCCGTATGAAACGGCGCATAAACTATGGGATGACCGTTATTGTGTTGTGACGAATGGACCGCCTTTGGCAGGCTCTAAAGCGGTTCCATTCGAGGGCGGATACCGTCTTTCAGGACATTGGGACTTTAGTAGTGGTAGCAGTTATTCGACATGGCTGGCGGCGCGATCATCTGTGGAAGGTGAACCAGGTCCAAATCGTATGTTCTTGATTCCTAAAACCGATGCAACGATGCTGGATACCTGGCAGGTGAATGGGTTGCGTGGTACCGCCAGTTTTAGTTTTGAGCTAGATGATGTTTTCGTACCGCAGAGCTATACATATTTGGAATCACAAACTCCACATGATGATGGTTTGACTTTCATTATTCCTAAGATTCCCTTGTTTGCCATCGGATTTGGGACTATTTCGATAGCATTGGCTAGGGCTTGCCTTGATGATGCAATCGAGCTTGCAGCAAGAAAGTCTCAGCGTGACGTTGCTGAGGCAATGGTTAATCGCTCAACGGTACATCGAGAGATAGGAGAGGCAGAGGCGACTCTGAGGGCTGCGGATACGTACTTGCGCACCAGTGCAATGGATTTGTGGAATTCCGTATGTAACAACAAGCAGGTTGATATCAGCGAGCGAATTGATGTCAGGATGGCTTCTACGTACGCGATCAGGCAGGCTTCGGAAGTTGTTGATGTGGCTTATGAAATGTTTGGTTCAGATGCGATTTTTAAGCGCAATCTCTTACAACGTAGATACCAGGATATGCACGTTATTATTCAGCAGTTACAAGGTCGATCGACGAACTTCGAAACAGCAGGGCGTTATTTCCTTGGCCTTGATCTGGGCAGGGTTCTTTGAGCTTTTTATCTTCATTTTTCTCAATCAAATCTAATTTGTATTTTGGACGTGTCGATATAAGAAGGTGGGATCGTTAGACTGTTGCAGTGCCATCTTTACCCAGAACCCCACTGATTGCTTCTAGCATTCCGAGGTGCCGATTGGCGTGAGCAATGTATCCGACCATAGCGTCACCGATGCTTGTATCGACATCGTGCCAATCAGTAAATGGTGTGTTGAACGAGGGTTCGTCAAACTTTCCAACTCTGATCTCCAGAAGATCAAAAGCTTTTGCCGCATAGGCTCTTACCTCTGGAAGGTTCGGCAATGGTAAAGCCCGACCGTTTTCATTCCCTAATCCTGAACCAGCTCCCCACATGCCCAGATCGATCCCAGTGAATCCCCACTTTTCTCTGAACTTTTCACTCTCCCAAATTTCGCAGTTCTCCTCTAATCCGACAGGCGGCAGTAGGGCTTGGACATAGTCAGCCCATCTGCCCATATGCCATAAATGCCATTTGCATGATGGGGCTGTACTTGCGGGCCAGGTAGAGGCTTCTTTCTCAGTCAGCTGACCAGCGGTTGCGAGGAGTTGACCGTTGAGGCGTTGCAGACGACATAAGATTATTTCAGGACCGGTTGGAATTGCCATTTGAAACTTTCATTGGATTGGTGATACCCCAGAATGGTTAGTTGTGTAACTTGACCCACTCTGGGTCTGGGTGGGAAGCTATGAAATCATGATCGAGCTCGTAACCTAAGCCTGGTTTGTCAGGTAAAAATAGGTGCCCATCTCGGATGTCCAGTGGTGAAGTTATCACTGAGTTGTAGTTGCTTAGCGAGTGATCAGACATCTCCAACCGGTATATGTTTGGTACGTTCATCAGGACGTGGGCGCCTGTGATCACATTGAATGCGCCCGAAGCGTCATGTGGGCTAATCGGAACGTAAAAGGTCTCTGCGAGGATAGCGATGCGTTTCATCTCAGAAATCCCACCTGTCCAACATATGTCTGGCATTATGTAGTTGACTAAGCCTTCTTGGAGGTAAGGGGCGAAATCCCATCGTGTGTATTTCCGCTCACCAATGCATAAATTGATGTCTGTATTTGATCTGAGTTGCCTATGGGCGTCGAGACTTTCAGGTTGTAAGGGTTCTTCGAACCAGGTTAAGTCGAACTTCATCATCCGATTGCAGAGCTCGGTTGCAGTTGACACATCGAAGTTGCCATGGGCATCAATCATTAACTCTATTTCTGGTCCAACTGCCGTCCGTAACTCTGACATAAGATCTTCAGCGTAACTAGCTCCTGCAGCTGAGATTCTCCCATCGATATATCGACGATGATGTTGTCCCATCTCCGGGCCAAAAGGATCAAGCTTCAAAGCCTCGTACCCAATCTTTACTTGCCTTTTGGCGTCAGCGACGCATGCATCAATATCATCAATTGGACTGACGTGTGAGTAAACCGGTACGGATTCACGCATCTTGCCGCCTAGTAAATCCCACACCGGACGGCCAAGGGTTTTGCCTTTGATATCCCATAGAGCCATATCAATACCACTGGCCACGGTGGTAGCGAATCCTCTAGATCCAAGCGTTCCAAATCTTCTGTAGATGCGATGCCATATGCTGTCTATATTGTTTGGGTCTTGGCCAATTAATCCTTCGGAAAAATCCTGACCTTCCAGATCGTGCTTTAGCATTTCATATGCTCTACCCACAATAAGGGCTCCACCTCCGCCGGAATTGGTGGATTCTCCGACTCCGGTTACACCCTCATCAGTGTCGATCTCAACAAATAACCAAGAACGGTTACTGCCTTCTGGCCTGGTCAAGTAGACGCGTAGATCAGTGATTTTCATAATTGTATTTCCAGGAGATGTGGGTGTTTTAACGGTTTGGATAAAAATTTAAATAACTGAATCTCGGTAGAAACTGTGAATTCAGCGAACGGATATTACACTAGAAGGGGTGTTAGACTCCGCCACATCTAAAAAATGTTTATTTAATTGAAACACAGTGATGTTATTTCGTTGTGTTATCGGGGGAATTCAACAGATGAGATTTTGCTATGGTCATCGTCGTTTCACACTCTACCCTCAATCAGTGGATAGCTGGAATCTGAATTCGGATAACTACACTGGTGATTTCTTAAAGCGAACCAAAGCCCTTGGTTTTGACGCTTTAGAAGTTGGCGTCGAAGTGCTTTCTCAGCTCGGTACTGAACAAAAAGTTAAAGACTTTTCTTCTAAATTGAATGATGCCGGGCTGGATGTTGGATGTGTGCGAGCTGGAGGTACACTTCACGACGCTCAAAACGGACCGCAAAATAGAGAAAAACTTATTAGCGCGATCAAATACGCGGGATGGGCGGGAGCTGAAGTTGTAAATGGAGCCCTAAGTGCTCCAGCTCGACATCCGGGTCATCCACCCGGATCTCTTCCGGGCAGCCAATCTGGATGGCCGGTATCTCAGGATGCCTCGCGAGATGCGATGCTATATGTATACGATGAGCTTAGCACTGTTTTTCAGAACGCATGCCTTATTGCATCCGATGTAGGTATTGACATCTCGGTAGAGGTGCATCAGAACTCCCCGGTTGATAACTCGTGGTCTGCTTTGCTTTTGCATGAGAAAGTTGACAGAGATAATTTTGGTATTAACCCAGATATTGGTAATGTTCTCTGGAATTATGACGTCCCTGAGGAAAGTTTTGACGATGCTATAGACAAGTTAGCTCCGGTGGCTAAGTATTGGCACTGCAAAAACTTACATACCGTGTATCACCCTGAGAATAATCGATCGGTATTCGTGCGAGTACCGTTACCTGATGGAGAAATTGATTACCGATACGCGATGAGTGCGATGCACAACGCTGGTTATTCTGGGTATATGACTATAGAGGGTGCCTGGGCGGGTGACCAGTGGCACAACGATGCCAAGTCAATTACCTATGCAAAGCAAATATGGGATGAGCTGGAATCATAAACCTGTCAATAATAGGAACCGAATCCTTCTGATGTTGCTCCAAGTTAATAACTGGACAACATCAAAAGGATCAAAATCGGGTTTGCGGTTTACATTCTTTCCGTTTCAATAGGTCTTGCTAATGCCAGTGCTGCGATACCGACAACAAAGATTGCGGCTACTATCAGGAATGCGGAATCGAATGAACCTGATGAGTCATGAATTGCTCCAGCCATCATTGGTGCGCCGGTGCCAGATGCGATCATGCCGACTTGCATGATGCCCATGATCCCGCCAAATTCTTTCATTCCAAACATCTCTTGCACCACTAAAAGGGCCAATGCCCCCAGCCCCCCAAAACCGAGCCCGAACACGAATATACCGAGCCATAAAAGATGTGATGCATCCACTTGGGCGATAATGAGTACTCCAACCATTTGTAGCCCTATGGAAAGTATTGTGGCGATACGCGCAGTGATTTTTTCACTTGCTCTGCCGAAAGCTAGCTTGGAGAAGATTCCCATGCCAGCAATGGTGCTAACAGCTGTTGTGGCCATCGCCGGCGTGAATCCGCTTTCTTCAAAATGTTGGCGTAATTGGGTCAATACTCCCTGATAGGTGAAAGTTGCTGCTACAAGTCCAACGGTGACCAGCCAGAAATTCCGGTTTCTTAAGGCCTGCTTTAGAGTGACACCGGCTTGGGCGGCGGCACGTGCTATTTGCGCCTGGTCACCTCGACCGGTCCGTTTCATTTCACTTTCGACTTTATTTTCATCTTCGACAATTACAAACAGAGCCATGACTGCCAAGGCACCCATAATCACTCCGAAAACCACGTACGCTGTTTGCCAGTTGAAGACGACTATTATCGCCGCTGCTAGAGGTGGCATCGTGATGCCGCCGAAGTTATTGCCCGCCATAACTGCTCCCATCATTCTTCCCCGGGTTCTTGGGAACCATAGTCCTACCATCTTGCCCCCCGGAAGGACAGTTGCACCCGGGAATCCCGTGTAAACAAGGGCACTGAACAGATACCAATGCCATAGTTCCGTGATAAATGGGCGCATCAAAAACCCAATTGCAATGATCAGAATTGATCCAAACATTACTGGTCTGATACCTATACGGTCACTCAGGGTGCCGACGAAAGGTGCGCATAGGCCAGATATGAACGAAAATGCCAGAGAGAGATTAAGTTGTGTTTGTGACCAGCCGAACTGTTCTTTGAGTGGGCCGGCGAACTCTCCAAACGCGTATTGGGTCATTCCAACCGACAGGCCTGTCGATAAGAAAACGACTATTGCGATCGGATAGCCTCGGTAGATCTGCCTTAATTTAGTTATGAACATTATTGGCAATTAATCAGAATGCTTGTTTTAGACAACAACTTATATGGATGAGCTGGCGAAATGATCTCGATTATTACCAAGTTGGCTGTATACTCCGGCCGCGCCCTCATTTGAATCAGTACCAGATTCCATTTGGCGGTAATTACGGTAGCATCTGAACCGGTTCACGTCTTGGTGTGTCCCGGGCGGAACATAAAAACACGGAGCTTATTTTGAGACCTAGCAATATTCGCGCAGCTATAGATAATGGCACGATTTCACATAACCTAACGCTCACATTTCCAGAACCGACGATAGCTGAATGGGCTGGATACGCTGGATTTGATGCCCTTCATCTGGATATGGAGCACGGTGTTTTTGATTGGGAATCGGTTGAATCTATGTGCCGCGTTGCCGATATGCATGGGATGACATGTACGGCAAGAATTCCTAATACTGAAAAAGACACAATTTTGCGTGCTTTTGATCGTGGTCTAATGGGGATTTTATGCCCGCATGTCGATAATGCTGAGCAGGCTCAGCAAATTGCGACAGCTGCAAGATTCGGTCCTGAAGGCGAAAGATCTTTCGGCACATCGCGTGGTCGTGATTATGGGATGCATGGGTATACACCAGCCGAATACATGAGGGAATTCAATCAACAGGTTACGGTTGCAATTCAAATTGAAACAAAGAACGGGATTGAGACCATCGATGAAATTCTTGATGTCGATGGTATAGACCTGATTACTTTTGGACCTCAAGACCTTGCTCAATCGCTGGGGCACCCCGGTCATGCTGACCACCCCGCGGTTGTAGATGCAATGAGTTCGGTCGTAGAGGCGGTTCATGCACGCGGTCGCTTGATGTCTTCTGATGTAGAACGAGGCATCAACCTAGTTCAGTGGTTGCCAGATCAACTTAGGGACTGGCTTGCGGACTCCAGAGGCGAATAACTGAGTAAATATTTTGCGCTATCAAATTATCACTTGGCGAATCATAAAATGAAAACTACGACATCTCAAACTAAATATGAACCTGTTTCTGGGTGGGCAAAATTGCCTATGGGTGTGACATTCCGTGGCGATGCCACATCCATTGCTGTCGATTCCAAGGATAACGTTTACGTTTTTAACCGTGGAACAGAGCCAATTGCGGTATTTGACGTCGATGGCAATTTCTTAAGGGGAATGGGTCACGATGAGTTTGTAAGACCACACGGTATAGAAATTGACCGCAATGACGATCTTTACCTTGTTGATGATGATGGTCATTTTGTTCAAAAGCGGACTAATGATGGGCAGGTGGTTTTTACGATAGGCACAAAAGGGCAACCATGTGATTGGCAGAGCGGAGGAATGTTTAACCGTCCAACCGATGTGGCTATTCATCCAGAAACAGCAGAGTTATTCGTATCAGATGGCTATGGCAATTCACGGATCCATAAATTCGACCCTGATGGTCAGCATATGATGTCCTGGGGTGAACCTGGAACAGATCCAGGGCAATTCAGCCTTCCTCATAACATTAGCATGCTTGGTTTGGACAAAGTGGTTGTTGCTGATCGAGAAAACTTTAGGCTACAGATTTTTACAACTGGGGGTGAATTTGTTGAGCAAATTCATATTCATCATCCGATGTCAGTCACCCAGGGGAAAGGTGATGACGACAACTTGTACGTCGGCGAGATGATTCCGCCGCCTGTTCAGCAAGGGGTGCGTAATCTTGGTGCAATGATTGCGGTACTTTCATCCGAAGGAGATTACCAGCAACATTTAGGCGGACCTTTGCCGGGTGAAGGCCCTTCACAGTTCACGGCACCACATGGTGTATCTACTGATTCACAGGGTTCTGTTTACGTTGCAGAGGTAGCGTGGACGAACTACTTTTCTAATCCCGATAATTCGGGATTGGAAGCCCCGCCTCTTGGCGAGGTGGTCAGCCTTCGAAAGTGGCGACGTTTATAAGTGTCGGAATTCATGTCTTTATCAACATGTAAGCGCAAAAGAAATTAGGAAATTATCATGGTCCAGCCTGCAACATCAAAAACTGTTTATAAACCCGTCCCGTTTTGGGCAAAACTTCCTCATCCTATGTTTTTCAAGGAGGCCACTTCGGTGGCCGTCGATTCGAATGATAATGTGTACGTTTTCAATAGAGGAGATCACCCGGTAATCATATTTGATCGTGATGGAAATTTTCTTGAAACTTGGGGTGCAGGGGAATTCGTTCGTCCTCATGGGATCACAATAGATGGTGAGGATAACCTTTATCTTGCGGACGATGACGCACATATGGTCGAAAAGCGAACTAAGGAAGGGAAACTCATTTATCGATTAGGTGAAAAAGGCAAACCAGCATCCTGGCAGGAAGGAGACCCATTTAATCGTCCGACTCACGTTGCTATTCACCCAGACTCAGGGGATCTTTTTATCTCAGATGGATATGGAAACTCTCGTGTGCATCGTTACGATTCTGATGGTAATTACATCAAATCATGGGGCGAGCCGGGTTCCTTACCTGGCCAGTTTTCACTTCCACATAACATTGCGATGAATGGCTCGGATAGGGTAACAGTGGCCGATCGTGAAAATTTCAGGCTCCAAACATTTACGGTCGACGGGGAATTTGTGCAGCAGATTCATTCTCACCGGCCGATTGCAATTATCAATGGCAACGGATCTGATACGAATCTCTATGTAGCTGAGGCTGGCCCTCCTCCGGTTCAAGAAGGCGTGCGACGGCTTGGTCGGAGAGTAGTGGTTATGGATAGGGAAGGTACCGAAATGACGAGATTCGGTGATGAATTTGGAGGAGAAGGACATGATCAATTCATTGCGCCACATGCGATAGCGGTTGACTCAGAAGGGTCGGTATATGTAGCTGAAGTCTCCTACACAGCATTTGGCTCGCAGCAAGATCCGGTACGTGAGGTCACAAGTCTTAGAAAGTGGAAACGAGCGAGCGGCTAGGCGGTCGGGGTTTTGCGAATTGGTCAATGAATCCTAGAAAGGGGAATTGTCATCAAAAGAGATTGATAGTTTCTCTTATTCATCGGAGGCCCTAAGCGAATGTTCCGAGCCCCATATTCTTATTTGAGAACCGTGCTCTTGATAGTGCAGAACTGTACATGAGTCAATAAATTTTCTGAACGGTTCATTTGGTTCGAAATATGCATTAGGAGCTTTGGCTAGTTGATCGCGTAACGATCTATGAATCTGCTCCATATCTTCTATGATCTGGCGGGGTGTACGTCCTTTTTGGTTTTGTATGGCATTTTTGTTGAACTCGTCGATGTCACTTATCGGTTCGATACGATTCCTGTCTAGAGCGTTGACTAATTCCCATTCCCATGTGGTGACATGACCAACTATGTCAGTGACCGCAAGATCGCTTAATACTCCTGCCTTACACATGTCCTCGCTTACTAGGCGGTCTAATGAGGTCCGGAATTGTCTCCAGTTCTCATCTATTGCGGCTAATACTGCACTTTTTCTATCTTTCACGTTTTTCTCCGAGCTATTGAAATGCATTGACAGGATACGTTAGGAGAGCTAGCGTGGCGACTCAGCGTTATTTTGCGCACATGGGTTTTTAAAATTAATGGCGGCGATTACATGACTATTGTTGGTGAAGGCAAATTTCGATATGAAGTAGACCAAGATTGGCTTCGTAATAAACCTGCTTTCTGGGAACTTGGACAGTGTGCAGATGTTGGAGTTGATTCGAAGGACCGTATCTGGTTGTTCAGTCGATCAAAACACCCGGTCACGTGCTGGACAACTGACGGTAAATTCATAGGTTCGTGGGGCGATCTTGGATTGGATAAGGGGGAATTCCGAGTGCCGCACGGCGTTTTCATTGATGGGGATGATCACATATGGCTTGCTGACCACCAGACTCACCAGGTTACCAAGCACAATGAAAATGGTGAGGTTCTTTTAGAATTGGGCGTGCACGGGTACGCCAGTATTACGGTTACAACGGTCGGTGGAAATGGATTGCCATTTAATAATCCAACGGGCCTCGCGACTGCCCCGGATGGTCGATTATTTGTATCCGATGGTTACGGCAACCGACGGGTTCATCGTTTTAGTTCAGGTGGTGATCTTGAGCATTCCTGGGGCGAGGCGGGTACTGCTCAGGGACAATTTTCGATTTTGCATAAAGTCGGTGTAGACAAAAACAATAAGGTCTACATTTGTGATCGTGAGAATAATCGTATTCAGATATTTGACGCTGATGGCAATTATCTTTCTGAGTGGAATGATGTGGTGGGCCCAGGCGATATTTTCTTTGATGATGAAATTGCTTATGTAGTGGAGCAGGGCGGAGGTAACGGAATTTCGATATGGAGTTTAGACGGAGAGTTGATCACAAGATGGCGTGGGAACCCAGATGCATGTCAAGCAGCTCATGGAGGGAGTTTCGACTCTGATGGCAACATTTATATTGCCGAAATTGGCGAGCCTGGTCAGGGTCAGCGGGTGACGAAATTTAGCCTGATTTAAAAACTATTTTTTGTTAGCAGGACAGGCGTGCTCCGTACCTGAAACTATTAGATGAGTAGCATTGACGTGAAAACCGTGGCGGCTATGGACTTTGGAAATGAATTCTTGAACTAATTGAGCGTCAAGCGGAATAGTTCGTTCACAATTGGTGCACTGTAGATGGTGATGATTTGATTGGCTTATCCATTCGTAAACAGTATTGCCGGGACTTATGCGTGATTCCGCAATGAGACCCACACGACTGAGATCACTTAACCCGCGATAGACGGTTGACTGATCATATGTTTTCGCTACAGCATTTAGGTTCCGGATGATTTCCGAAGCTGTCATGTGGCTGCTGGTGTTTCTAAGGACGTTTATGATCGCTTTGCGTGTGGGCGTTGCTCGAAGACCGGATCCACGCAGAGTTTTGGTTGCGAAGTTATTTGATTCAGTCATTTAGTTAAATATTTTATGGGAATTTGTTTTGAGCGTTACTTAGTGTCGGAAGGTTTATTTTAAAGTTGCTTGGCACTTTGGATCACTGCGGTTAGGCTGGAAAGATTTTGTTGATTAAAAAAGCCCCAGATCCTAGTGTGGAATCCGGGGCTTTGTTGGTAGTTACGTCAGGAATTATGCTAGTAATTCTCGTAGTTCTGCAACGTTTGCATCGCCACGAAGGCGTCCGAGGGCCTTTCGTTCTATCTGGCGTATGCGTTCACGAGTGAGGTTTAATTCTCCGCCTATTTCTTCTAGCGTTCGAGGTCGCCCATCGAAAAGGCCAAATCTTAGTTCCAAGACTCGGCGTTCACGATCTTGGAGATGCCCTAAAACTCGGTCAACTTGCTCGCGCATTGATGACTGGGCTGCGACATCAGCAGGAGCAGGTGCATTACTGTCTTGGATTAGATCCCCAAGTTCATTTTCAGCGTCTTCACCGATTGGTGTTTCTAGGGAAACAGGTTCCTGAGACATCTGAAGAATTTCGGAAACTCGCTCTATCGAAAGTTCGACGCGCTCAGCTAACTCTTCGACCGTCGGCTCACGATTCAATTGTTGCCCAAGTTCTCGACGTGCTCTCATGATCTTGTTTAGCGTTTCTACGACATGAACAGGGATACGAATTGTTCGTGCCTGGTCCGCAATTGCGCGAGTGATCCCCTGTCGGATCCACCATGTGGCATAGGTGCTGAATTTGAACCCTTTGCGGAAATCGAATTTTTCAATCGCTCGCATCAGTCCTATGTTTCCTTCTTGTATGAGGTCTAACATCGAGAGCCCACGATTAAGGTGTTTTTTTGCAACGCTTACTACTAGCCTCAAATTTGCCTCGCCCAGATGCCGGCGTGCCTTTTCGCCTTCCTCTCGTACGCGCATCAGGTGGGCGTTAAGAACAGGTGTTAATGGTTCGAGGGCTGCAAGGAATTTAGGTTTGCTTATTTCGTCTGGAAGTTTTTCTAATTTAGGATCGATACCCAGAATGTCGACCATATCTGAAGCTAGTAATCGTGAGAGAACAGACAATTCAACGACTAATTTGTGGGCTTCGTCAGGGTCTACGCCTAAAGCGTCAGACAGATAGTTGGTTACTTCGTCTTCGCGCTTGCCGTCAAGAAGTGCACGTAAGTCAGGGTTGGTCAGAGCAGCACCAAGGGTGACTGGCGTCTCAAGTCCAAGGTATTTAGCTATAGCGGAAGCGGTATCAGCTGTAGGTGCAAGTTTCAGAAGAATATCGGTTATAACCGTAAAAGGGTCGGGCGTTCCAACCTCTATATCGCCTTGGATTTCTTTTTCAATCGATTCAAGGCGTTGGGCTAGTTCGACCGCACGTGCAAGGACCACTTCGTCGGCGGCAGTCAAGAGTGCGACGCGGCCGATTTCTCTGAGGTACATCCGAACGGTGTCCTCTGTCAGTTCCGATTCCTGTATTTCCTGCTGGAGGGCATTGGTAATGCTTGTGGTGGAATCTGATGCTCGGGCTGCTTCCCACATATCCAGTTCTGAACGAGTCACGGCCGTAGCGCCGCTTTCGGTTACCTGGTTTGCCTCATCTTCCGTACCCTCCATGCGTGTTAAAGCGGGGGTGTATTCATTCTCGCCTTCGAGCGCTGCTGAAATATCATTCACATCCGAAGTTCGTTGTTTTTGAACCAAAGGGGGTATTCCTTCTGGGTTGCTGATTCCCTTAACTGAACCAAAAAATTTCGGTCAGTCTTTCATTCTACGGCATTAGTGTCCTCCACTAAAAGGGGGGGGTGAATTCGATTTAGAAATAAATACTTCGATTATTTGAAAAATCCCGACTAAACCAGCGCAAGTGCTCTATGGGAGAATTATCCTAATTCCAGTTGATTACGAACTTTCCAGGTGCCCCCGCTGAAAACCTTTCATATGCATTAGCTGATGCTTCTATCGTGGAACGTGAAGTAATGACTGAACCGAGAGGGACATTTCTTTCAGCGGTATAACGGGCCGCTTCTGCCAGTCCGAATGTTGAAAATGTCCATGATCCGAGTAGAGTCAGGTGCCGATGTATGATCTGCGGTGAAGGTTGTAATGTAACTTCCCCGCCTTCCCCGACCATGCAGGACCGACCGAATACTTTCGTGGATTCTAGAGCTGCGATTCGTGTTGCGGATAGTCCTGCGGCTTCTAGGGTTGCGTCTGCCCCTTTACCATGTGTCAGGTCTTTTATCTGTTCAGTTGAATTGTTATCTGATGCGTCAACTGTTGCCCAAGCTCCCGAATCGGCGGCCATTG
>CEUY01073430.1_pt1 | contig 16799 bp, 15 predicted proteins | sample 361481 | NCBI WGS metagenome assembly CEUY01 (sample SAMEA2622737, study PRJEB7988) | marine metagenome | isolation source: saline water (ENVO:00002010), including
GAGAAAGAATCTCCTAAGGCTGAAGTAAAGGAAGAGAAAGAATCTCCAAAGGCTAAGGCAAAACCCAAAACTAAAGCAAAATCTAAAGCCAAGGAAGCAGATGAAACTAAGGACGAAGCTTCAGAAATAAACGAAGAAGAAAAAAAATAAATAATCATTTGGAGAAATAAATGGCAGAAATAACAGCTAAACAAATTAAAGAACTTAGAGATTCAACTGGAGCAGGTATAATGGATGCTAAAAAAGCCCTTGAAGAATCTGATGGAAATATTGAAAAAGCTGTGGAAATACTTGATGCTAAAGGTTTAGCTTCTGCTGAAAAAAGAGCAGGTAGAGCTACAGAAAATGGTATTGTTGAATCCTATATTCACACAGGTGGGAGAATAGGTTCTATAGTTCAATTATCATGTGAAACCGATTTTGTTGCAAGAACAGAGGATTTTGTAAAATGTGCAAAAGAAATTGCCATGCAGATAGCTGCAATGAACCCAAAGGCTATATCCAAAGAAGGTAATAGTGAACTTTCAGACGATGAGATTCTTGAATCACAAGCGTACATAAGAGATGCTTCGAAAACTGTTGGAGAAGTAGTTAAAGAATTATCAGCTAAAGTCGGAGAAAATGTCGTGATTCAGAAGATTCATAGGTTTGAAATTGGAAGTTAGTAAACCTAAAAGAATCGTCTTAAAATTAAGTGGAGAATCACTTAAAGGTAATCTTGATTTCGGCCTTGATAGTGAAGTTATCAAAACAATAGCAACAGAAATTAAGAAAATTGCTAAAATGAATACTCAAGTTTCTATAGTTGCTGGTGGAGGTAACTTTTGGAGAGGAATAGAATTCGAAAAAAGAGGTATGGATAGATCCACTGCTGATTATGCTGGAATGCTTGCAACTATAATGAATGCTCTAGCATTGCAGGATGAACTTGAAAAAAATCAAATAGAAGTCAGAACACAGTCTGCATTAAACTTACCATCTGTTGCAGAAGCTTATATCAGAAGAAGAGCTATAAGGCACTTAGAAAAAGGTAGAGTAGTTTTATTTGCAGGTGGTACAGGAAATCCTTTTATGTCAACTGATACCGCAGCAGCTCTTAGAGCCGTAGAGATAAATGCAGATATTTTGATTATGGCAAAAAATGGAGTGGATGGAATGTATGATTCTGACCCTAAAAAAAATAAATCTGCAAAAAAGATTTCTGAAATTACTCACCATGAAGCTCTTAGTAAAAGATTAGCAGCTCTAGATTCTACAGCTCTTACTTTGTGTATGGATAATTCATTACCAATTGTTATCTTTGATCTATTTAAACCTGATAACTTACTTAAAGTGATTTCTGGTGAAAAAGTAGGTAGCAAAATCTATACACCAAGCAAATCTTAGATATTATATTAGTAAAATTAATTTAGCAAACTATGGAATTATCAGATATTTTAAAACAATGTTCAGAAAGAATGAATTCATCCTGTGATTTTTTTATAACAGATATAAAATCAATCCGTACAGGTAGAGCAACAACAAACTTACTAGAAAATATTAAAATTGATTATCATGGATCTTCAATGCCTTTGAATCAATTGTCTCAAATTTCAGTTAGTGATCAAAGGAGCCTTATTGTGCAACCTTGGGATAAATCAGCTGTAGAGATGATCTCTAAGGGTATTCAGTCTTCGGATTTGGGTATTACCCCTCAAATAGAGGGTGATTCATTAAGGGTTAACATTCCCCCAATGACTGAGGAAACTAGAAAAAATGTAGTAAAGTTGCTAAAACAAAGAAGTGAACAATCCAAGGTATCTATCAGAAATGTTAGAAGAGACATCCAAGATGAGATTCGAAAACTTGAAAAAGAAGGCTCATGTTCTGAAGATGATTCAAGAAGAGCAATTACAGAACTTCAAAAATTAACAGATCAATCTATTAAAGTCATTGATGATCAGTCATCACTCAAAGAGACTGAAATTATGCAAGTGTAGATTTATACCTTAATGTCAGTAAATAAATTAAATCCTAATCATATAGCCATAATAATGGATGGTAATGGTAGATGGGCTACAGAAAAAGGTTTAGAGCGTTCAGAAGGTCATATAAAAGGCTATGAGAATATAAAACCAATAGTAATAGCTGCAAAGAAATTAGGTATAAAATTCTTAACTATTTATGCTTTTTCTACTGAAAATTGGAATAGATCAAAAGAAGAAATCGAGTTTATTCTAAATTTGGCAGCTAGCGTTATAGATAAAGAATCTGAAGAATTAAACAATAATAAAGTAAACATAACTCATCTAGGGAGTAAAGAAAAGATGCCTAAAGATATGTTACTTAAGATTCAACGTTCAGAAGAACTAACACAGAATAATAAAGACTTTTTTTTGTCAGTAGCCTTTAATTACGGATCTAGAAATCAGATAGTTCAATCAATAAATAAAATAATTCAATATAAAGATACAAAAATTAATGAAACAAAGTTCTCTGATTACTTATCAACTAATCAATTCCCTGACCCAGATTTAATTATAAGAACAGGTGGACAAAAGAGACTTTCAAATTTTTTACTATGGGAATCTGCATATTCAGAATTATTTTTTTTAGATGTATTTTGGCCTGATTTCTCAGAAAAAGATTTAAGTAATGTTGTTGCAGAGTTTTCAAAAAGGAAAAGAAATTTTGGAACTTAATAATTTTTACAAAAGATTTATCACATCAATATTTGGTGTAACCCTTATAACTTTAAGTTTTGTTTATATGCCAGAAATAAATTTTTTGTTTTTTGGAAATGATTATGATTTCCATCCTCTTATTTTATTACTTGCAATTATTTTTATTCTAGAAATTTTGTTTCAGCTTAAACAAAATATATATTCTAGAAATAAACTTTTGTTTTTTTATTTTTTTATTTATATGATTTTTTTTCTACATGTTATTTTGCTAGAGAATATGTTTGAAAATTGGAAAAATATTTTCTTTTATCTTTTATCTCAAATTTTTATTACAGATATTTTTGGTTATTTAGGAGGTAAAATTTTTGGTAAAAATAAAATAAATTTTATTCATGAAATTTCCCCAAATAAAACAATAGAAGGGTACCTTGTATCTATTATTGCTGGAAGTATATGGGGGATTTTAATTTTATTCATTTTTAATGACTTTCTTCAGATAAACTTTATGATTAAGTTATTATTAATTTTAAGTGTAATATTGACTTCAATTTTAGGAGATTTATTTGTATCAAAAGTCAAACGAGTTATAGGTGTGAAAGATTTTTCTAATTTTTTATATGGACACGGAGGAATTTCTGATAGACTTGATTCTGTTTTGCCTAGTTTTGCAATCTCTTTTTGGATATTCTTTTTATTATGAAAAAAATTGTAATAATTGGTTCTACTGGTTCTATTGGTACTCAAACTTTAGAAATATGTAATAGTAATAAAGAAAAGTTTGAAGTTTATGGATTAACTGCAGGTAAAAATTTAGAAAAATTGAGATCACAGATTAATGATTATAATCCTAAATATTATGACAATTTAGATAAAAAAGATTTTTGCTTAGATAATTCTAAACTTATAGATTCAGAAAAATTGGTTACAGATAAAAATGTTGATTTCATTTTGTTTGCATCATCTGGATCAAATGCTTATTTACCTATTCTTAAGTCCTTAAAATCAGGAAAAACAATTGGTCTAACCAATAAAGAAGTCATAGTAACTTACGGCCCTTTATTAATTGAAACAGCAAAAAAACATGGCTCAAAAATTTACCCAGTAGATTCTGAACCTTCTGCAATTTGGCAGTGTATACAAGGAGATCAAAAAAAACTTTCCAAAATAATTTTGACGGCTTCAGGAGGAGCTTTTAGAGATTTGGATGTTGAAGAGTATAAAAATATTACAACTGAACAGGCTAAAAAACATCCAAATTGGGATATGGGTGAAAAAATCACGGTAGATTCTTCTACTATGATGAACAAGATTTTTGAGATAGTTGAAACTAGTTATCTTTTTGATTTTCCTATTGATAAAATAGATGTTTTAATTCATAGAGAAAGCTTAGTTCACTCCATGGTTGAATTTGTAGATGGTTCAATCAAAGCTCAAATTTCTAAAACTGATATGAAATTACCTATTCAGCATGCTTTGAGTTTTGAAACAAATGAACTTAATTATGTAAATAAATTGAATTTAACGGACTTAGATAAACTTTCTTTCAGTAGCGTAAAACCAGGTAAATATCCATGTTACGACTTTTCTATAAATTATATTAAAAAAGGGCCTTTGTATGTTTCTGCTTTATCTATAGTAAATGAAATATTAGTCGATCTCTTTTTATCAGAAAAAATATCCTATATTTCGATTTCAAATTTAATGATTGAAACATTAATTAATGAAAACTTTGACCAAGAAATGACCTTTGATAATATAATTGAAATAAGAGAAATTCTAAAAAATAAAATTTTAAAAAAGATAAAATAATAAATGCAAATAATCATTAGCATACTTACTCTCTCTTTGATAATAACTCCCTTGGTCGTATTACACGAATTGGGACATTATTTAACAGCAAAATACTTTAGAGTCAGAGTTTTAGAATTTGGGATAGGCTTTCCCCCTAAACTTTTCTCATTTTGGTCACAAATAAAGACTTATTCTTTAGATAAAAATGTTTCTGGTGAAATTAAAAAAAATCAATTGATTTTTATAAAAATTAATTCTAATAATAAAATTTCAGAAATAGAAACAGAAAAACCTTTGGAAAATATTACTGAGTTTATACCCGTAAAAACATTTGAAATTTTTGAAGATAAAATTTCAGTTTATACTATGAATTGGAGCATAAACTTGATCCCATTTGGAGGGTTTGTTAAATTATTTGGAGAAGAAAAGAATAATTCTAAGGGATCATTAAGCAGTGCTTCATACATTGAGAGATTTATAATAATTTTTTCAGGCTCTTTTATTAACTTTTTATTGCCTTTTATAATGATGTTTTTGGTAAATATTTTTATTTTTGAAAAAAATATTACTGACATAATTATTCAAGATGTAATGCCGGATTCTCCTGCTGAATTAGCAGGCTTAAAATCTGGAGATAAAATAGTTTCAATAAATAATAAAAATATTCATAATATTTCTGATTTACAAAATGAGGTTTCTCAAAATCTTGGTAAAAATTCTAATTGGGAAATTGTTAGCGGGATTCCTAATATTTTTCAAAAGCCAGGAGAAGATACGAAATATTTTTATAACAATGAATCTTCAAAAAAATACAATATTGAAGCAAGATGGGATCCTCCATCTTACATAGTTGGAGTAGATATTTCTTTGTCAAAGGCTAGGAATATTAATTACTACTCAGGGACTTTTACTATGTTTGAAGTATCTAATGACTTTTCAGAAAAATCTATTTCTTTAAATGAAGCTAATAAATATTCTAATTATGAAATAGGAGATAAAATTCCAATTGTTATCAACGATGATTATGATGGTATCCCTTTATTAGAAGCTAGAAAAATAAATTCCAATGCTGGCATAATTAATGAGATAAAAGAAGGATCAGTTGGGATTCTAATTACTACCGAGAATCCTAGAATCTATAGAGAAAAATTTAGAGAGAATTTTACTAATGCAATTAACCAATCTATCTCAATATATAAACTGAGTTACTTTTCAATAATAGGTATAGTAAACAGGTCTACAAATCCAATTTTTGATGGTCCTAAAGCTATTGGACCTATAGGTCTAGGACAAATAAGTGGGAATGTTGTATCTTCGTCAGAAACTATAACTAATAAGATTTTTGTTTTAATTACCCTTGCTTCATCTATTAGTTTGTCATTATCTATAATTAATCTTGTTCCATTTCCAGCGCTTGATGGAGGAAGATTAGCTTTCTTATTTATTGAAGTATTTAGAAAAGGTAAAAAGGTTCCAGAGAGAATAGAGTCTTACATTCATGGGCTTGGATTTATTATACTTATATTATTGATTTTATTTATTTCATTCAAAGATATCTCAAGATTGTGATTGAAAGGTGTAAATTTGAGAAGAATTACTCATTTAGTTAAAGTAGGAAATATAAATATTGGTGGAAATAATCCAATCGTAGTTCAGTCTATGACTGATACTTATACTGCAGATATTAATAATACAGTTGCCCAAATTGAAGAGTTATATAATGCAGGTTCTGAAATTATTAGAGTTACTGTGAATAATTCTGAGTCAGCTAAAGCTATAAAGCCTATAAAAAAAATTTTAGAGGATAAAAACATAAAAGTTCCGATAGTTGGTGATTTTCATTTTATTGGTCATAAACTCCTTACTGATGTCCCTGATTGCGCTGAGTATTTAGATAAATATAGAATCAATCCTGGAAATTTAGGTTTAGGAAATCGAAAAGATGATAATTTTAAGACATTTATTGAAATTGCAAAAGATCTAGGTAAACCGGTTAGAATAGGAGTTAATGCAGGTTCTTTAGATCCAGAACTTTTAGATTCAAAAATGGATGAAAATTTTAAAATAAAAAACCCTAAAAGCGCTGAACAAGTAGAATCAGATGCTTTGATATCAAGTGCATTGTTATCTTATGAAAAAGCATTAGATTTAGGTCTAGGTAAAGATAAAATTATAATTTCCTGCAAGGTTTCAAGATTAAATCAGATGGTTTATTGCTATAGAGAAATTTCAAAAAATTGTTCTGCTCCATTACATTTGGGACTAACAGAAGCTGGTATGGGAATGAAATCTATAGTTGCTACAACAGCAGCTCTATCTATTTTATTAGAAGATGGAATTGGAGATACAATCAGGTCATCTCTTACACCTGAAGTTGGTTCCCCAAGATCTAGAGAGGTTGAATTATGCCAAGAAATTCTTCAATCTCTAAATATTAGGAATTATAAACCCGAAGTTACTTCATGCCCTGGTTGTGGCAGAACTACCTCAACTTATTTTAGAGAATTAGCGTCTGAAATAAACTCTTATCTTGATAAAAGAAAGAAAGATTGGCAAAATGATTTTCCAGGATCAGAAAGCTTGAAAGTTGCTGTTATGGGATGTGTTGTAAATGGTCCAGGTGAATCTAAAGCTGCTAATATTGGAGTGTCTTTACCAGGCTCTGGAGAAAATCCAGCCGCACCTGTATATGTTGATGGAGAGAAAGTTAAGGTTTTAAAAGGAGATAATATTTCAGGTGAATTTATAAATATGGTTCAATCATATGTAGAAAAAAAATGGGGTACTAGATGAACATAAATAGTTTCTTAGGATCAAAAAAATTATCAAGCTTTTTTTGGAAAACCTACAGAGAAAATCCTCAAAACTTAGAGACTGAAAGCCATAGATTATTGCATAGAGCAGGTTTTATTTCTCAAGTTTCATCTGGTATTTTTAGTTTCTTACCAGTAGGTTGGAGATCAATTGAAAAAATAAAACATATTATAAAAGATGAAATGAATCAATCGGGAGCATTAGAAATAAATATGCCTGTGATTCAATCATCAGATTTGTGGAAAAAATCTGGAAGATTTGAGACATTTATACCTCCTTTAGCAAAATTTATTGATAGAAGAGAAAATGAGATGGTTGTAGCTCCTACACACGAGGAAACTGTAACTGATATGGTTTCTAAGAATGTAAATTCATATAGAGATCTTCCTTTTACTCTTTATCAAATACAAACTAAATATAGAGAAGAACCTAGACCACGAGGAGGTCTGTTGAGAGTTAGAGAATTTGAGATGAAAGATGCATACTCATTTGATAAAGATTTAGAAGGATTAGATATTTCCTATAAAAAAATGATTCAAGTATATAAAAATATCTTTGATAGATGTTCAACTGAAATTGTAATAGTGGATGCTGATTCAGGAGCCATTGGAGGGAAGGAATCAAATGAGTTTATAATGCTTGCAGAATCTGGCGAGGACGTAATTCTCATAAGTGAAGATAAAAAATACGCAGCTAATGTAGAAAAAGCTGTATTTAAGAAAAATACTTATAAAGATCTTGATCACTCAAAAGTAGAGCTGGTTGAAACTCCAGGAGTTAAAACAATCAATAAGTTAGTTGAGCATTTAAATATTCCTAATTATCAAATCTTAAAAACCGTTATTTACAAATATGATAATAATTTTATTGGTTGTGTAATAAGAGGGGATTATGACATAAACGAGACTAAACTTAGAAATCATCTCAAAGCAACCTATCTAGAGCCTGCATCTGAAAAAGAAGTTCTAGAATTAGGATTGATACCTGGGTTTTTGTCTTCATACAAAATTTCTAATTTAGATTTTATTTTTGATGAATCTATAAACATGGGACCTGGAAATTTTGTTATAGGTGCAAATATTAAAAATAAACATTACAAAAATATAAATATCCAGAGAGACTTAAGCGTATCAACTGTTATAGATATTGCAGAGGCAAAGGCAGGTTATCTTTCTGAATCTGGATCTATACTTGTTGCAAAGAAGGGAATAGAAGTTGGACATGTATTTAAGTTAGGAGATGCTTATACAAAAAAAATGAATGCGAACTTCTCAAATAATGAAGGATCAGATGAAAACATATTAATGGGTTGTTATGGAATAGGAGTAGGAAGACTTCTAGCAGCTTGTATTGAGGCAAATAAAACTGGAGATTCAATGAATTTACCTATTTCAATATCTCCATTTTCAGTATATCTAGCGGCATTACAAACAGATGATAAAGAAGTTATGGAAATATCTGAAAAAGTTTATACTGAACTTTCAAAAGTAGGACTTGATGTTTTGTTTGATGATAGATCTGTTCAACCAGGTGTAAAGTTCAATGATTCAGATTTGCTATCTTTGCCATATAAAATTGTCATATCTAGAAGAAATTTAGAAAATGGAATGATAGAAGTTGAAGATAGAGATAATGAAAAAACTTTACAGCTTTCATATGAAGAAACCATAAACTTTTTTAAAAATATATCTATTGAGATTTAAATTTTTCGTCGTTCATGATAGAATGAACAAGTAGAAAAAAAAAAATTAAGGATGAATTAAATCAGAAGGTGGGCTTTGCCCACTTTTTTTAATTTTATGGTTATCTCGGGAGGTAACTTTGAAAAATGAACTTTTTTTGGCTTTGACTCAATTGGCAGCTGAAAGAAATTTACCTCAATCAATAGTGGTTGAAGCTGTAAAAGAAGCTTTAGCATCTGCATATAGAAAAGATCCTGCAGCTAAAGGGCAGGATATTCTAGTTGAAGTAGATTCAGAAACTGGAGATGTAATTGTTAAGACAATTTTAAATGTCAAAGAAAAAGATGAAATTGAAGATCCTTTGGCAGAGATTTCAGAGGAAGAAGCTAAAAAGTTAAATAAAGACTTACGGGTAGGAGATTTTATCGAGACAGGATTTATGGAATATAATCCTGGAAGAATTGCAGCCCAAACAGCAAAACAAGTAGTTTTACAAAAATTAAGAGAAGCTGAAAGAGATTTAGTCTTTGGTAAATTTGCTGATAAAAAAGGTCAAGTTATACCTGGAACAGTTCAAAGAATAGATTCAAGAAATATTTTTGTTGATATTGGAAGAGCAAATGCTTTAATGCCGCCATCTGAACAAACATCTTACGAAAAATATAGAGTTGGACAGCAGTTGAAATTCTATGTTACGGAGGTTCAAAGAACTGCAAGAGGGCCAGAAATCATTGTTTCAAGAACTCATCCAGAATTATTAAGAAAACTGTTTGAGACTGAGGTTCCTGAAATTTCATCCGGAGTTGTTGAAATAAAAGCACTCTCCAGAGAGGCAGGAGCAAGGTCTAAAGTTGCTGTATCGTCAGAAGATGGAGACGTCGATGCTGTAGGAGCGTGTGTTGGATTGAGGGGCATAAGAATTCAAAACGTTGTAAATGAACTTTTGGGTGAAAAGATTGATGTTGTAGATTGGGATGAAGATCCCAAGGTTCTAATTACAAATTCACTATCTCCTGCATCAGTATCTAATGTTGTGATAAATCCTGATGATAGTACTGCAATAGTAACAGTACCTAAAAAACAATTGTCATTGGCAATTGGAAAAGAGGGACAAAATGCAAGATTAGCAGCCAAATTAACTCTTTGGAAAATAGATGTTCAAGCTGAAGAAGAAGTAATTGTAAAAGTAGATAAAGAGATTCAACCTAAATCTGATTCTATTATTTCAAGTGATAGTATTGATCCCAAATCTGAGCCAGAAGTTTCTGACAAAAAAGATATCTCGAAAGAAGAATTATTATCTGATAATGTTTTAAGTGATATTGATCAACCAGAAGTACTAGTAAAGGAATCTGTTGATGAAAAAGCTGAACTTTTAGCTTTGGAAAAAGAAATACAAGAACTTGAACAAAAAGAACAAAAAGAAGAAAAACAGAAAAAAATAAAAGAAGATATTTTAGATTTCTCTTCTGAGGATATATGGGATTTGGGAGGCTCAAATTCTAAAGAAAGTTCTGATGATACTATTAGATTTGCTGAAGATATTGAATCTTTAAAAAACTCTAACAGTGATGGGAAAAATGCAAGAAAGTCACCCAAAAGAAAAAAAAATAAAAGATAATGAAATGGAATAAAATTGACTACAAACGATTCAGGCGAAATAAATTCAGAGGAAATAGTACGAGATCCTGTATCGTTACCTTTAATTATTTCAGTAGGTGATTTAGCAGAAGTTCTTGAAGAATCTCAAGTAGAAGTAATTAAATCTCTTATGAAACAAGGAGTAATGGCTTCAGTAAATCAAGAAGTTGATTTTTCAGTGGCAGCAAGAGTCGCGCAATCTTTTAATATCCCTGTTATAAAACCTAAAGAATCATTAGATAATGAAGATGCGCTTAATGTAGGTTCGAGTATCGATACATCTGAAAAAAACACAGGTGAAAAAAGAGCCCCTGTAATTACAGTTTTAGGGCACGTTGACCATGGTAAAACTACATTATTAGATGCAATCAGAAAAACTAATGATGTGGAAAAAGAAGAAGGCGGAATAACTCAGAAAATTGGTGCATATCAGGTAAGACACAAAAAATCTGAAATTACGTTCATAGATACGCCTGGTCATGAAGCTTTTTCATCTATGAGAATTTCAGGAACTAGTGTTACTGATATTGTTATTTTAGTAGTTGCTGCAGATGATGGATTGATGCCTCAAACAATTGAATCAATAAACCATGCTAAAAATGCAAAAGTACCTATTATTGTTGCTGTTAATAAATGTGATTTAGAGGGAGCTGATGTTGATAAAGTTAAAGGGCAATTAACTGAACATGAGCTAATAGTGGAAGATTATGGTGGAGAAGTATTATGTGTTGAAGTTTCTGCTCTAAAGGGAGAAGGTATTGATGGATTACTTGAGTCAATCTCACTTCTTTCAGAAATTAGTGAATTAGACTCTAACTCTAACCTGTCTGGTAAAGGAGTTATTATTGAGTCTTACAATGATCCTAAAAAAGGATCTATTTCAACAGTTCTTGTTAAATCTGGATCATTTAAACATGGAGATATATTAGTTTCAGGAAATAATTCTGGAAAAATCAGACAAATGATTGATGGATACGGTATAGAAGTAAAAAAAGCTAAACCTTCAACTCCTATCCAAGTAATGGGAATGGGAGGAATAAACCAAATTGGAGATGTTGTAGAAGTTGTAGAAAATGAAAAACAAGCTAGAAAATTAATACAAAAGAGATCAAGAAACTCTCAAAAACAAAATAATAAAATTACTACTCTTTCCCAAGTAGTTAAGAGAGCAAAGGCTTCAAAAGAAAAAGAAATTAATATTGTAATAAAAACAGGTTCTAATGGAGCATTGACCGCTGTTGAACAAGTAGTAAATGATCTAACTAGTGAAGATATTCAAGTAAAGATAATTTCAGGATCTGTTGGTGCTGTTACTGAATCAGATGTTATGTTAGCATCCAGCGCTGAAGATTGCATTATAGTTGCTTTTCAAACCATTGTTCAAGGTGGCGCAAAATCTCAATCTGAATCAAATAATATTCCAATAAGAAGCTTTGATATCATATATACTCTTGTGGATGAAATAAAGGCTATAATTCAAGGTTTGCAAGGGGAAGAAAAATCTGAAGTTAATATTGGGTCTGCAAGAATTTTAGAAGTTTTCCCTCGAGGCAAAATTCAAAAAATAGCCGGAGTACGAGTTTCTGATGGAAAGATTCTTAGAAATGCAAGAATAAGACTTGTAAGGGATTCAGAAATTATTTTTGATGGTGGAATTGAATCTATGAGACATCTAACTCAAAATGTTACAGAATTGACCAATAATCTAGAAGGCGGTATAGTCCTAAATGGTTATCATGAAATTCAAATTGAAGATATTTTAGAGTGCTATGAGTTGAAATAAATTTATGGTTGATTTTAGATTAGAAAAATTTAATAAAACTGTAAAAAAAATAATTGGTGAATCCATTTCAACTTTAGAAGATTATTCAGATATTTCTATGATTTCAATTATGAGAGTAGTAACTAGTAAAGATCTTTCGTATAGTAAAGTTTTTGTTAGTATTTTTGATGAATTAAATAATGATTCTGAAGAAATAGTTATGAAATTAAATGATAGTGCTTTCTATTTTCAAAAAATTATTTCAAGTAAGATTAGAACCTCTAGAATTCCAAAAATAAAATTTTATTTAGATAAATCATCTGAATTTCAAAGACAAATAGATGAGCTAATTGATGAAGTTTATTTCGAGAAATAGTAAAAAATGACTTTTCTTGAGAGCGGAATAATAATAGTAGACAAACCATATCAATGGACATCAAATGATGTGATAAGAAAAATCAAATCAAAAAATAAGTTTAAAAAAATTGGTCATGCAGGAACTTTAGATCCACTAGCTACAGGAATTCTACCGATTTTAATTAATGATTCAACTAAATATTTTGATTATTTTCAACATTTCAAGAAATCTTATTTGGCAGAGATTAAGTTTGGTATTTCTACTAAATCTTATGATTTAGAAGGAGAAATTGATGGCGAAACTGAAAACATGCCAGAAAATATAGAAAAAATTGAAGAAACTCTTTGCCATTTTTTAGGATTAATAAAACAATTTCCCCCCAAATATAGCGCCTTAAAAAAACATGGAAAAAGATTGTATGAATATGCAAGAAATGATGAAGAGATAGAAATCGAATCAAGAGAAGTAGAAGTTAGTGAAATTAAAATAATTAGTTGGGAAACTCCCGTTTTAAAGCTAATTATTAGTTGTTCAAGCGGTTTTTATGTTCGAAGTTTTGCAAATGATTTGGCAAAAAAACTTGATACCTTAGGAGTTCTAATAAGCTTATCTAGAATAAATTATGGACCTTTTGTTATTAAAGACTCTATAAATATACAAAATATTAATGAATTAGAAAAAAAACTTATATCTGTTGATTCAATCTTTTTTGATAACAAAAAATTAGTTTTTGATAATGAATCGGAGCAATTATATTTTAATGGAACTGTTTTTTCTTCTGAAAATTTGAATTTAAGTTTATTGAAAGAAGAAGAAATAAAAATATATAATATTAATGATAAATTTATTGGATTACTAACTTTTGATGAGTCTAAAAATTTCTGGAAACCTAAAAATATAATTAGGTGATTAAAATTAATAACTAAAATTTATTAATTTAAATTAAAGAATATATGATAATACAAAATATTAAAAATTTTTTCAAATTAAAATCAGCCCCAGGGATTTTATTACTTTTAGCAGCAGTAGCTGCAATACTTGTTGAAAACTCTTTTCTAAGCGATTCATATTCTAAACTTCTACATACTTCTTTTAATATAAAAGTTTTTAATTTTTCTATAGATAAAGATATACATCACTGGATCAATGATGGATTAATGGCTATTTTCTTCCTTTTGGTGGGTTTGGAAATCAAAAGAGAATTGATCCAAGGACACCTTTCTACAAGAGAACAATTTAGTTTACCTGCCGTTGCTGCTATAGGAGGAATAACTATACCTGCAATTATTTATTTAAGTTTAAATTTTGGTAACGATGTAACTACTAATGGATGGGCTATACCAACAGCTACAGATATAGCATTTGCATTAGGCGTAGTTACATTACTCGGAAATAGAGTTCCAATTTCTCTGAAAGTTACTTTAGTAGCGATTGCGATAATAGATGATCTTATTGCAATAATAATTATTGCCTCATTCTACACTTCAAACTTGTCAATAAATTACTTAATTTTTGCAGCAATTGCTACTTCTATTTTATTTTTAATAAATAATAGGAAAATCAATAATTTGTTTCCATATATTTTATTAGGGATTTTACTCTGGGTGTTTGTACTAAAATCTGGTATACATGCAAGTTTAGCTGGAGTCCTATTAGCTTTTTTTATTCCTTTAAAATCTAAAAATTCTTTGGTAGACTCTCCTCTTAAAAAACTAGAACATTCAATAGAACCATCAGTAAATTTTATTATTTTGCCAATTTTTGCATTTGCCAATGCGGGTGTTTCTTTTTCAGGAATGAAATTAAATCTTGTTTGGGACCCGGTAACTTTAGGTATAATATTAGGATTATTTTTTGGCAAACAAATTGGTGTAATGCTATTCACTTATTTAGGGAGTGTTTTAAGAATATGTAAATTACCTTCAGATATATCTTGGGCACAATATTATGGACTTTCATTAGTAACAGGAATTGGATTTACTATGAGTTTGTTTATCGGGAGTTTGGCATTCACTGATCCAGAATATCAAACATCTGTAAGATTAGGAGTATTATTAGCTTCCTTGCTAGCAGGTGTATTTGGTTATATAACCTTACGACTAACTATTAAATCTTCAAAATAGATTTTCTCAGAAGTTATTTTTGAGTCTGTATGATTAAGATTATAATAACTAATGCTATTCTATAAATAATAGAATTACTAACTTAGATTTTCAAACTTAAACCGTCAAAAGCCATTTGCATTTTTATATTTGATTTTTCTGAAATAATTTCAAGAAATTCATTCACTTCTTCATGATTAATATCATGGCAAGCATCAGTAAAAAAAGCCAACTTAGGTTTTAATTCTAATATTATTTCTATGGATTCTTCTAAAGTTAAGTGCGATTTATGTTTTCTTCCTTGGCGTAATGCATCTAAAACTATTATTTCGCTTCCTTTTATTTTCTTCATAGTATTTTTTGGAATATATGAACAATCACTTATATATGAAAAATCATCAATTCTATAACCATTTGCAAAATAATTTTCTCCATGATTTACATTTAGAGGAATGAAATCTTGACCTAATATATTTATCTTTTCATCATTGATTTCATTAAATTCTAGTTTTGCAACAGTACCACCAGATGTAATTTTTGTTGTATCAACTAAATAATAAAATGTTTTTTTTACTACATCTAAATCTACTTTTCTTAAGAAAATTGGAATTTTACTTTGTGTATTATTTGTCCAGTCTCTTAAGTCATCAAAGCCTCCTGCTGCATCTTGGTGTGCATGAGTAAGAATTACAGCATCAATTGAATCAACATTATGAATTGGAAATAATTTAATAGCAGACTGATAAAAAAATTTCCCTGCATCTATAATTATATTTTTTTGAGTTTTTTGGTTTGTTATTTTTAATAAAATACTTGTGTTTAATCTTCTGTTCTTTGAATTTGGCTTGACTGCATCATTGCATACAATACAGTTAGAATCATTTGTTAGACAGCTAACTCTAGGGACTCCCTCGGAAGTTCCTGTACCAAGAAAAACTATTTCTTTATCAATATTATTCATTGAATAACCCTTTTTTTGGATTAGCCCCAAATCCTAAATATTCTTTGGGATTTAATACCCCATCCTCTATAGTATGTATAGATTGGTTTTCCCATTGCTCTAAATCTAAATTTGTATTTTTAGGATTATGTAACTCTGCCATATTATTAACAATACCTGATTGAATAATTGGTAGTCCCCAAGGTTCTCCACCTCTATGCAATATTATATTAAATTTATTTTTATTAATTTCTATGATTTTTAGTATAGAGCTTATACCTCCACACCAAGTAATATCAGGCTGCCAAATATCATAAATATTTTTTTGGTGCATGATTTTGAAATTATTATAATTGAAATCATGTTCTCCTCCTGCTAATTTGATACCTTTTAATTCACTTAATATTGATTCATTTACTAGCATTTCATCAGGAGTGGATATATCTTCAATCCATTCAATTCCTATATCTGATAATTTATCTGACATCATTTTTGTATATTCCCTATCCCATGACATATAGCAATCAATCATAATATTTTTCACATTATAATTTTTTTTTATCTTGCTAATCAAATTTATTATCTCTTTTTGTTCATTATCAAAATCCCCTTCGGATTTTATACTTAATTTGAAATTATTTAAACCTAAAGAATAATATTGATCTACATTATTACCAGTTGCATAAGTATTGATATTTTTTTGATGATCATGAGAGTTATTTAATAGATTTTTTATAGGAGTGATGCTGTATTTACTATAGGCATCCCATATAGCTAAATCTATTGCAGATAAAGCCATCAAAGCAACTCCTCCTCTTCCATATGGAATACTTTCAAAAAAAAGCCTGTCAAAAATATTTTTAATGTCTGAGATATCATTTATTTCTTCATTAATTAGAAAGTCTTTTAAGTGACCATTTATTATTTCTATTGAAGATTTCCCTCCTCCACCAGTTCCATACCCAAAAACTTCTTTTTTATCAGTGTGTAATTTTATGATAATTTGCCATAAATTAGGTCTCCATGTTCTCAATGTTTCTTTATAA
>CEUY01022999.1_pt1 | contig 16781 bp, 15 predicted proteins | sample 361481 | NCBI WGS metagenome assembly CEUY01 (sample SAMEA2622737, study PRJEB7988) | marine metagenome | isolation source: saline water (ENVO:00002010), including
TAGGGCGTATGCGGTATTAGCCCGGATTTCTCCGGGTTGTCCCCCTCTGTTGGGCAGATTCCTACGTGTTACTCACCCGTCCGCCACTCGTCGGCACCAAGGTCACCCCGAAGGGATCCCAGCGGTCCGTTACCGTTCGACTTGCATGTGTTAGGCCTACCGCCAGCGTTCAATCTGAGCCAGGATCAAACTCTCCAGTTCAAGATTGATTCCGTCGGACAAGACAAAAGCCCTGTCTTCCGGAGCGCCTCTTTTTCGTCTCGACTTTCATCAAGATGAAATCAAAAGCGCGTTACTGTTGTTCGGAATCAGACGCAAAAGCGCCCACACAATCTGCCTGTAAATTGTTAAAGATCAGGACGCGCCCGAGCGGGGTTGCCCAAAGAGGCCGCGATTATACAGGCACAATTCGCCCTAGCAAAGGGTTTTTCGCATAAATTGGGGATTTTTTAGCAAGATGCACCTGTCAACGCCAAAGGCTGCCATTTTCCAGCGATAGGCGGCCGATTCCGGCCCCCTAGCACGGGGCATCGACTGTTCAGAGGTGCTGCAGAACTAATGTACGAGCACTTTGGCGATGCGCCGCTTGCCGACCTGCAAAACCCCTGTTGTACCCGCCGCCAAAACAGTTTTTGGATCTTCCAGGCGCTCACCATCAAACCGAACAGCGCCCTGCTTGATGAGGCGAATCGCCTCCGAGGTACTGCTTGCCAGTCCCGCCTGCTTAATCGCGCTGGCAATGCGCAACCCGTCTCCATCCGATGAGAGCGCCTTTTCTTCAAGATCATCCGGGACGCCTCCCTGGGAAAATCGCTCGACGAACCGCTGTTGGGCTTTGCTCCCGTCGCCTACCGTATGAAAGCGATCGACAATTTCGCGGGCGAGTTCAAATTTGACATCGCGCGGATTTGCACCTGAGACCACCGACTCGCGCAGCTTTTCTATTTGCGGCAATGACTTGAAACTGAGCAGTTCAAAATACCGCCACATGAGGTCATCCGAGATCGACATCAACTTTCCGAACATGTCGTCCGGCGCATCGGTAATCCCCACGGTATTACCCAGCGACTTTGACATCTTCTGCACTCCATCGAGCCCTTCAAGCAACGGCAGCGTGATCACCACCTGGCTCGGCTGACCGTACTGTTTTTGCAATTCGCGGCCCACCAGCAGATTGAACTTCTGATCGGTTCCGCCCATTTCGACATCAGTCTTGAGCGCCACAGAGTCATAGCCCTGCATGAGCGGATAGAGAAGCTCATGAATCGCGATCGGCTGGCCATTCTTGTAGCGCTTAGAGAAGTCATCCCGCTCCAGCATCCGGGCAACGGTATGCCTTGAGGCCAGACGAATGACGCCCTCCGCACCCAGTTCACTACACCACCTGGAGTTGAACTCAACCAGGGTCTTTTCCGGATCCAGAATTCGAAATACCTGGGTCTTATAGGTCGCGGCATTCGACTCGATCTCTTCTGCCGTGAGCGGCGGCCGGGTCACATTCTTGCCGCTGGGATCCCCGATCATGCCGGTGAAATCGCCAATGAGAAACACTACCTCATGCCCCAGTTCCTGGAACTGGCGCATTTTGTTGATGATGACGGTGTGCCCCAGATGAAGATCAGGAGCCGTCGGATCGAATCCCACCTTGATTCTCAAAGGTCGATCCAACGCGAGGCGCTCGAGGAGTTCCTCTTCGAGGAGCATCTCCTCTACTCCGCGTTTGAACTCTGCAAGAACGTCTTGAAACGCGTCTTTGTTTTTGCTTTCAGCCATGGGAAGCGAATTCTACCCGAGCATTCAATCGCGTTCGCACGACCACCCAGCCAGAACGCTTTACAAGCCCGGTTTCAACGCAAGGAGTCAACGCCACCCGCACACTGTTTTGAAGCCCTTTGAAGCAGCATCCCCTGGCCTAAATCAGGAGAGCCCCGGGCCCATGAACAAAAAACTGAGGCAGGAAAATTAAACAAAGCCTCAGCAGCCACACGCTTCGTATCCGAGTCTGTTTTTAGGCAAAACATGGCGTTATCAAAGGTCAAGTTGCCGTTACAGGACTCGCACCTTTCAGCCATGAGATACACCTACTTTGTATATTTAAGAAGTGACTTTAAGTATCAAATACAAATTATTTTGACGAATGGCTAACGTAAGGGTAAATTATCTCGCTTCAGAAAGCGCTCACCGCGCTTTTTTTCGTGTCTTCTTATGATTCGCAAGAAAACACCCACGTTCGGCCAGGATCTTCGCCACTTCTCCCGTCGACCTCCCTCGGCGCGAAGTCGTGTATTCCGGCACCCCTCCCATTGGGCGGCAGCTCTTTTTATCGCTGTCGCGATTGGCATATGGCTTGGCAGTTCCCCAGATGCCGCAGTCGAACGTCCCTCCCCGACGCTGAAAAAACAAATCGAACTGGTCCTGGAACAGGATCCCATATCTCTCTCCGAGACAGAGACGGAGGCCGAGGCAGAAACAAAGAACGGAAGGGATATTGATCCCATACCGGAAATGGAAAGTTTTCGCGGTGTTGCCACAATCGAAAAAGCCGCGCCCGCCTTTGGGGTCGTACTGCAGTCTGTCGATGCGGCCAAGACAACTGATTACTCCGCAACGGTAGAGTCGGCACCGGCAGCATCGAAAGCGGAGCTTTCTGAATCTCAGGATAAACGGTCCGTTGGAGCTCGGGCTGCGGCCGAATCTGAAACTACACAATCCGAACTTCCTGCTTCAGCGCCGGGCAGCGCCCCATGGGAATCGATTCAAATTCAAAGCGGTGATTCCCTGGTCAGTATTTTCAAACGCATGAATCTTGCTGTTGCCCAGGCGATTGAGATCAGCAAAGTCCCCGAAGCCAAGCCGCTGGTCAGTCTTCGAACCGGTCCTTATCTAAAAATCCAGCGCGATGGCCCGGCGCTGCTCGCCCTGCAGTATCAACCCAACATCAAAACCTTTTTGCACGTCACCGCGGAGAAAAAGACCTTCGTCGCCAGACTCACTGAACGCGAATTTGAGACTCAAGAGCGGGAAGTGACGGTGAAGATTACTGACTCTCTGTACCAGAGCGCTTTGCGGGCCGGACTGCCGGAATCGGTCATCTACCGCGTGACAGAAATATTTCAGTGGGAGCTGGACTTCAGTCGCGATGTAAAACGTGGCGACGAGTTCACCGTGATCTTTGAGGAGCGCTCCTTGGATGATAAGAAGGTCGGGAACGGACCGATTCTGGCAGTGCGATTTGAAAACGATGGGGTCCTGCGTGAGGCAATCCGTTATGTCAACTCAGACGGCAGTGCGGCGTATTACACCCCGAAGGGAAAAAGCCTGCAGCGCGCCTTCTTGCGCACCCCCGTGCCGGGGCGGCGCGTGACCTCGGGCTTTTCCTATAACCGCCTGCATCCCATCCTAAAAGTGCGCCGGCCTCACCTGGGGGTCGACTACGGTGCGCCGCGCGGCACACCGATTGTCGCGACGGCTGATGGAAAAGTGATCCGCGCCTCCCGCAAGGGCGGTTATGGAAAAACCATCATCCTTCGGCATGGACAGAATTACCGAACATTGTACGCACACCTTTCACGCTATGCGAAGGGCGTGCGCAAGGGTAAATGGGTCAAGAAAGGTCAGGTGATCGGATACGTTGGATCAACCGGACTCTCTACCGGCCCGCATCTGCATTACGAAATTCATGTGGATGGCAAAGCGCGTAATCCACTATCCCTCAAATTGCCCCGAGCCGCTCCGGTTGACCGTAAGAAAAAAGCAAACTATCTGGAACACGCCAAAATCTGGCTGAGTCGCCTTGACGAGGCGCGCTCTTCCACCTGACGCCGTTGGGCGATACCGTTCCCATGTCCGATACGTTCATCGGCATCATGTCCGGCACCAGCGCCGATGCCATAGACGGTGCGGCCGTATCCTTCACGGAGGGGCAAGTCAGGATTCATGCGATTCAGTCTGACCCGATCGAAGCGACACTGCGCCAACGCATCACCGACGTCATGCGGGGCCGTAATGATGATCTTGATTCCGTAGCGGCGCTCGACCTGGACTTGGGCCGCACCTTTTCAGAGTGTGCGATGAAACTCGCCGCCAAACTCGACGCCCCTCCTCTCGCTATCGGCTGCCATGGCCAGACTGTGCGCCATCGCCCCGAGCAGGGCTTTACCGTCCAGTTAGGCGCTGGCGCGGTCATCGCAGCCCGAACAGGTATTCCCACGATCACGGATTTCCGATCTTCCGATATCGCCCTCGGCGGACAAGGCGCTCCGCTTGTGCCCGCTTTTCATCGACACCTTTTCGACTCAGATGAAGAGGATCGGGTGATCGTCAACATTGGCGGCATCGCGAATATCACCCTTTTGCCGAAAAACGAAGGCGTGAGCGGTTTCGATACCGGCCCAGGCAATACCCTTCTCGACAGTTGGTATCAAGAGCACCAGTATGGACTCTGGGATGTGGACGGGGCCTGGTCTGAGACCGGTACAGTAGATCAGCCGCTCCTCGCGAGGCTCCTTTCAGATGAGTTTTTCGGGCAAGGACCACCCAAGTCGACTGGTCTGGAGTACTTCAATCCTGCGTGGCTGAAGCAACAACTGAATGGGAGTGAACGTCCAGAGGATGTCCAGGCGACCCTACGGGAACTGACCGCGACTGGAATCTCAAACGCAGTTATCCAACACCTACCGAACGCGCGTGCTGTTTACCTTTGTGGTGGCGGAGCCCAAAACAATGCTCTCAGGGCTGCAATCGACCGTCTGCTTGCCGATGCAAGCGTCGAGAGCACCGCTGCGCTGGGTATGGATCCCGGCTGGGTGGAAGCGTGCGCTTTTGCCTGGCTCGCGCGCCAGCGCTGGGAAGGGAAACCGGGCAACCTGCCTTCGGTTACCGGCGCGAGCCGCGTCGCTTTACTCGGATCCCTATATATGCCCTAGGGGATGTTCCGCATCCGGGCCAACTCAGATTCCGAATGACGCCCCGCAACCGCAGGTTGTTGACGCATTCGGATTGTTCACAACGAACCGTGTTCCCATCAGGTCGTCGATAAAGTCAACTTCCGCTCCAGAGAGATACTGCAGGCTAAGGGGATCGACCACCAGCTTTACCCCGCCGCGATCAAACTCCATGTCGCCATCCGCGCAGGCTTCCTCAAACTGGAATCCGTATTGGAATCCGGAACACCCGCCACCCTGAACGTATACCCGGAAGCGCAGTTCCGGGTTGTCCTTTGTAGCGATGAGCGTATTGAGTTGACTGATCGCGCTATCGGTCAGTTGCAATCCGCTGTCGTCGGTCACATTAACTCCAAAAGGGATTTATCGTTGAAAAACAGGTCGATTCTACCAGTACCGGACAATGCGCAGGTACGAAACGCTCACGGCCAGAGCGCGGCCGCCTGCAGACCTTCGGTTTCCGCAAGGCCAAACATCAGATTCATGTTCTGGATCGCCTGCCCCGCCGCCCCTTTTACGAGGTTGTCTTCTACTGCAAGGATCACCGCTGTATTGCCGTCCTGGGGTCGATGGCAGGCGATACGGACTGTATTTGAACCGCGCACACTGCGGGTGTCCGGGTGAGAGCCGTCGGGCATCACGTCAACAAAAGGCTCCCCTGCATAGCGTTTCTGGTAGAGCGCCGTCAGATCGACGCTCGGGTCATTCAGCCTTCCATATAGCGTCGCCTCAATGCCTCGAATCATCGGCACAAGATGCGGCACAAAGGTGAGGCCGACTGTCTGGTGCGCGACCTGAGTCAGTGCCTGCCGGATTTCCGGCAAGTGCCGATGGCCGGGCGCGGCATAGGCCTTAAAAGAATCCGACGTCTCACATAGTAAAGTTCCGACTGACGCCCCGCGTCCGGCGCCGGAGACCCCTGATTTGGCATCAGCGATCAGTTGACCAACGTCGACGAGTCCTTCCTCCAGCAGCGGGGTCAGTCCGAGAATGACACAGGTCGGGTAACAACCCGGATTGGCCACCAATTGCGCATCTTTAATGTTTTCTCTGTTGATCTCCGGTAAACCATACACCGCGTCTGCAAGGAGCTCGGGGCACGCATGTTCGAGTAGATACCACCTCGCCCATTCCTCTACGTCGCGAATCCGAAAGTCCGCAGATAGATCGATCAAACGTACACCTTTATCGATCAGGGTGCGGGCGTACGTCATCGCGACGCCGTTTGGCGTTGCTGAGAAGACTACGTCACACTGGTCCAAGCCGCCCTCGTCGGGATCAAAAAACACAAGATCTGTGTACCCGCGCAGGCTCGGGAACACATCTGCTACGTTCTTGTCTTTTTCAGAACGGGAACTGATAGTGATGACTTCTGCGTCAGGGTGCTGAATAAGTAAACGCAGTAATTCCACACCGGTGTAGCCGGTGCCCCCAATAATGCCTGCCTTGATCATGAATTGATCCGTCAGATTGAAACCGGCCTATTTTACCTTCGCTCGTGGACGATTCCCGCTTCGCGCTCGTAGCGGCTCAGCAAGATCCCATCGTCACCACAACAGGTATCGGCACACTTCTTCACTTCGTGCAATGAGGCCCAGTCAGGCAGATAGTGCTGAACCGGGGCATTCTCAGTTGCGCAGTCGCACCCTTTGTCAGAGTACACATAGACATGCTGCAGCCCCTGCTCACGGCCTAGTTGTGCCGCCCGCTCGAGACTTTCAACAGGAGTCGACGGCACGTGTGCCATGCGGTAGGCGGGATGAAAACGCGTAACATGCCACGGACTGTCGCTGCCCAGATTCTGGTGAATCCACCTTGCCACCGCACTCATGTTGTCATCCTGATCGTTATAGCCCGGAATGATATTGGTCCGCGTTTCCACATGAATGCCAAACTCCTGCGCTTTCTTGATTGAGTCCAGCACCTGATCCACGGAAGCCCTGGCGCAGATGTTCCGGTAGAAATCATCTTCCATGCTTTTGATGTCTGAGCAGAGCACATCAATTCTGCCGCTGAGCAGCGCGAGCGCCTCTTCCGTCACAAAACTGTTGCTGACATAAACCGTGTACAGACCTTGATCGTGAGCCACTTCGGCAACGTCCAAGACATACTCAAGCCAGACCGCCGGTTCCGAATAGGTAAACGCGATCCCCTCTACGCCGCTTTCGAGCGCTGCGCGCACCAATTGATCCGGCGTCACGAAGGCTGCGCGCGACTCACCCCGGGCAAGGGCGTCTAGTGCCTCGGTTCCCCAGGAAATGTCAAGGTTATGACAGCCGCCGCAGCGGAAACTGCATCCATAACTGCCAACAGATAACACTTTGCTTCCCGGCCGATAATGACGCACCGGCTTCTCTTCAATCGCGCCGACATCCATCGCCGAGATAATTCCATACGACAGGTTGTACAACGTGCCGTCACGATTCACGTGCGCCTGGCAAAAACCTCTTTGCCCATGATTCAAACCGCAGCGCCAGAGGCAAAGATTGCAACGGGTTTTGCCTGACTGCGCCTGTTCCTGCAACCGGGTCGGCATCAGCCGATAGACGTCCGGCTTTTCAAGCGTCGCGGTGAATTCAGTCATGGGTTTTGATCCGGAAAGGTCGAACGATACAATGTCTAATAATAGCGGTTTTCGACAAATGTAGCCGTCCCCGATTCGTCGAACCGATAAACCATGCAGATCGCCAGACATCGCAAAGCGAAGAAAGTGCAGGAGGCGCTTGGGCCTGATTTCACCGTGCTCGAATTTGACCAGCCCACGGCGAGTGCCACGCAGGCAGCTTCTGCGATTGGTTGTACCGTTGCGCAAATAGCCAAATCGCTGGTATTTGCCGACGCCGAAGGTGGCCCGGTTCTGGTTATTGCCTCCGGAGCAAGCCGCGTCGATGAAGCCAAGGTGGGCCAGATTCTGGGGACCACGATCCATCGTGCTGATGCCGACTTCGTGAAACGCGCAACGGGGTTTTCCATCGGCGGGGTGCCGCCTGTCGGTCACAGCACACACCCTAGTATTGTGCTGGATCAGAAACTCATGGACTTCGACGAGATTTGGGCCGCCGGCGGCACGCCGACGTCAGTATTCCGCCTGGGTCCGAACCAGTTAACCAACCTCACTGGCGGAGCGTTCGCCGATGTGGCCCTCGCCTGATCCCCTCTGCCAACACAAGTGAGAACTGCAGAAAGTTACCTTTGGCTTAGCTCAGTTCCAGGAAACGTTCCACTTCCGCCTCGGTAATCAGATTTCGGAACTCTTCTTCCTGGGCTCTTCGCCCGGAAACGAAAGTGTCTACAAATTCGTCTCCAATCCACTCCCGGGCAATCTTGGAGCGATTGAGCCGCTCAATCGCTTCGGCGTAGGAAGCGGGCAGCCGAAGCTTTGCAGGAATCTTCTGCAAATAGGCGTTGCCTTCCATTTCGGGGCTGGGCTCAGTCCGGTTCTCAATGCCATAAAGCCCGGCAACCAGGGTTGCCGCAATAGATAGATACGGGTTGGCATCAGCGCCGGGCAACCGACACTCCAGTCGCCGTGATGCTGGCGAGCCCCCAACGGCACGAAGACCCACGGTACGGTTCTCCCGCCCCCATGCCACACTGGTTGGGGCAAATCTACCCGGTACAAAACGTTTGAAAGAATTGACATTCGGCGCCAGCAGCACAGTCAACTCCGGAAGCACCTTCTGCAGACCCCCAATGAAATACCGCATCGTATCGCTCATGCCATGGGGCTTTTGTTCATCAAAAAATACAGGGTTTCCCTCAGTATCACGTAGAGAAGCATGGATATGGCCGCTGTTTCCATCCACATCGTTGTGCCACCGCGCCATAAAACTCAGCAACTGTCCTCGTCTTTGCGCGACGGACTTGGCAAAACTTTTGAAAATCACGGCATTGTCCGGAGAGGTCAGGCCTTCGGCATACTGGAGTGAGGCTTCCAACTGGCTGGGAAAGCCGATCTCTTCATGGACCGCCTCTAACGGAATTCTCATGGCGCGCATCGTATCCAGGAACTCTGCATAAAATTCAGACCTTGCATTCTGTCTTTCGATAACGCTATAGCCCTTGTGCGGTACGGTAAGTTCAAGATTGCGATAGCCTTTTTCGAGCGCGCTGCTCGCAGTTTCGTTGAATAAAGCGAACTCGAACTCGCAAGCCGTAAAGGCCCGAAACCCCATCGTTCCTGCTCTATCCAAAACGCGCTGGCATATCGACCTCGGACAGAACGCGAGTCCGTCCTTCCCATGGCTCAGCATCACGAAAAGATTTCGGTGCGTGGGTTCCCAGGGAATCTCGCGCAGCGTCTCGGGAATAACGTAGGCAGGGGTGTCAGGGAAGCCCGTCGAAGCATCTGTCAACCCAACGACCTCATAGAGCGCATCCGTCGGTTCCATCGCGAAGATGACGGGCGGCACACCCAGGCCGTCCTCAAGGGCTCCCAGCAGCTTCCTTCGGGAAAGATATTTGCCCCGAAGCAGACCCTGCATATCGGGTAGAGCAACAACAACGTATTCAACATCCCGCGCTTCGATAAGCGCTCTCAAGTCTTCGGCAGATGCAACCTGATGGGCATCCATGACATCCTCCTTTCCCTTCTTTTTTTAGGTTTCACTATTTACGATGTCTCATACCAGACCGGTTCTGGACGAGACAAAAATATTTGGCTAGCGCTTTACGGGGCCCTAACTCCTGCCCCGCCGCCGCTGCTTCTCTCTCAACGCTTGGGTTGCCTCCTCCGTTCCGTCATGAAAGGTCCGGAACCATCTGTCCCAGGGCATATCGTCCGTTCCATAGTTGCAGTCAAAGAACCTGTGATGCAATTGATGGAAAAAATATCCCAACTCGATAACTCTCTTGCCTCTCAAGAGAAGTGCCTCATAGCCACAGTGTGTGATGATCGCAGCCAGCATCGTGAACTGAAAATGATAGATCACGTGCAAGGGGCTGGAGGGCACAATGACATGGATCAGCGGCGACGCCACATAAATCATATGCTCGAAAGGATGCATGGAATTTCCTGACCAGGGGCCCGTGTTGATATTCCTGTGGTGCACTGAGTGCACGGCCTTATACAAGGGCTTCCAATGCTCCAAACGGTGGACCCAGTAAAAATGGAATGCATACCAGATCGGAATCAATGCGAACAGGAGGCAATACCAGACCGGGTTGCCCGCCAACGTTATTCTGGGAATAGCGTCGTTGGCATATCCCCACATAAAGAGGACCTCGTAAAGGGTCCAGATAGTCAATCCGCTGGCAATGGACCAGAAAATATTATCGTGAAGTTGATTCCTCAGCGTAAATACCGAGGCATCCCTAACATCGTCTCTGGCATCGAACCGCAGCTCCTCTCCCTGCATCTTGAAGGTATAAAAATACAAATGCAGGCCCCCGGCAAACAGTACCATCAGGCATAGGTTGCGCACATAGATGGAGAGTGCCCAGCCCAGCTCCAGATCGACACATTGCGCCAGCGAGGGGGTAAAGAACAGCCACGAGATGCAGGCGGTGAACAAAATCACCACTCTTCCACTGATCGTCAGCCAAACAGACGACAGAACCTTCAGGATCACCCAGGGATTGGGCGGAAAAACGAAAACAGACTGACCCGCGAGAGGGAGGTCCGGGGCCCAGTTCCAAGTCTTCGATGACTGCGGCATAGCGCTATCTTGTGAGTGTTATCTGGCTTCTGGTTTAACTGAAAACTGTTGCGGCATTATATACAGAGGCTTATGGTTAAGAACGAGACCGGGTCAGTTTAAGTACTGCCCACTGCCATCCGTTGCTCGCAGTGTCTCGAGTAGGCGTAGGGCATAGACTCACGCCTCAGTTTTCGCTCTTTCAGCATGGCTCTGGCGCTCGCCCACTCGCCCGCGCGGACCGCAGCCTCCAGAGTGATCTGGGAGACAAGATCCCTTTGGGCGTGACTCCCGCCAATCAGATTGACCTCAGAAAAATGCTCCTGCAGTGAGGCCAAGGCGGCGTCATTATCCCCCTGAAAAAGCGCGTCAACACCTTCGATGACCGATGCACCCACTCGCATCATCGGAATGGTTCTGTCGTATTCGCTCCGGAGACACTCCACCAGAGCCTGTGCCAGATCTCCAAGATTCGAGTAATGAAATGTCAATAAGGCATGCAGATCATTAAACGGCGACCGCGCATCGAACATCATCGGCTCCCAGAGCTTTGCCAATAGAAGCCAACGATCACCCACATCGACACCAAGCAAAGATAACCTAGCCAAAGCGGAGACTCTGTCTGCCAGCGCCTCGGCATCTACCCGATCATCGTCCACCAACCGTGTGTCGTATAGGTCAAGAGCGGTATCGGTATCTCCAAGATCAATATACAGCAATAGGGCATGCCACCAGTTATGCAGCTTCATCGTTGACGAGCCCCAACCGGGAAGCGTCGACTGCAGCCATTCGATACCCTCTTCAGCGCGGCCCGTCATCTCCATAACATGTGTTACGGAATGAACACCCCAGGCATCTGCCGGATTCAACTCAACGGACCGCCGCCCCAGTTTTTCTGCCTGATCATATTGGCCGTTTTCCTCAAGCCCAAATGCATACATAGCCAGAACATATCCGTATCCCGGTGTCGAGTTGCCCCAATCACCCAAGGCGCAATCCACCCTGCTCATCAGGGCCTTGGCATCACCAAGATAAAAATCAAGCCAATGGCCGGCAAATAACGCCATCAGGTCTGTTGGATGATTGAGTTGAATCTCCTGATAGAGGCGTGACGCCAAAGCCAAGTCCGATTCAAACCACGCCTTAACTGCCGAAAGATGCAATTGCTCGCGATCGGACGCCGAATCCACGGCTCGGCTCGCACGGTCAATGCTGTCCTTCGCTTGATCCAGTCCACTGGATGCATTCCCAATGACACTAGTCAATGCGGCGAGACAGTGCCCTAATACGAAGCCTTCATCGAGATCAAAGGCCTGGGAGAGGTATCGGTCTGAATTCCCACCGAATCCCAGAACGTCATCAACCGCATCGTCAAAAAGATCTACAACGCGCTGATCACCGGCACTTATGGGAAGACCTCTTCGATCCGGTAGACTCATTGAAGTTAGTTCTTATGCATTCTCATCAGGGGAAATAGCATCAGGGGAAATAGCATCGAGGAACAAAAGTTGGCTGGGGGACCAGGATTCGAACCTGGGTTGGCGGAGTCAGAGTCCGCAGTCCTACCGCTAGACGATCCCCCAGTGTTTTGGAGTTTACCGTATTTTTATTTAAGTAAATCAACATTTTACAGTAATGCACTGATTGCGCATCATAACGTGACATCTTAATTTTGAATCGATGCTCTCGGGACATAGAGCATCAACCGGTAGTTTTTTGCTGAATCCCAGTCTGTTGCCATGTCCCGAGATTTACGACAACGTGTTCTATCTCGCCGTTATCACCAAGTACAAAAGCGCCGTCACGAAGTGGACGCATCGGTGAGCCTTCGACGATGAACCGGCCGTTTGGCTCAAGGCGAGCTTCTAACTTGTGGCCTGATGGCAATCCGAAAATCGCCCGTTCTCCCGTAACTTCGAGTGTTAGTCGTTCGCTGTTTCTTCGAATCGTGAGCTCGAAACCCTTGTCGAAGATAAAACGCCCATCGATTTTTTCAACCTGAGATGCAGTTGCGTGACCAAGAGGTTCGACGACTCTTGGCTCGTTTATAGTCAACAACGCATCCCACATAACCTCTGATGCAATGGTTCCGATTTCCATCTCATGAACACTCGGATCATCAACCTCGTCTGTCGATACAGCAAACAAAACATCACCATCCCAGCCGGTTGCTAACGGTTGAATCGCCCGGCCCATCGATGTCTGTACTTGAATGGCAAGACGTTGAATAGAAGCGTAAGATAGTTTGCGGTTGGTGACGACGACGCTAATAGTCGTGTTCGAGGGATTGACCCGACCGCCACTCCAAGTCTGGCTCTTGACGAATCCAAGATCATCTCGCTCGTAAGGCATCCCAGAAAGAAGGTCTGCAATAGTCGATATTCCATCCGGTAGCGCTTGGCCACCGTTGGCAATTCCACCTTTGCGGTCAACCACAAGACCGACAGGGTTTACGACCGCGAACGCTGCAATTTTAGTTTGTCCAATCTGGCGAAAAGCACCGCCCTGCCCTGAATGCAGTGGTGTCCCAAAATACATCCCGTGCACTGACATTCGGCCGGCACCGTGTGCACCGAGCGGGAAATGACCCTCCTTGGCATTACGTAAAGCGGCTGCGCCTAGTGCTGCATCCGGGCATAGCTCATTTAGGCGACGGTCGCCAAGGTCGAAGATAATGGCCCCCGACACAAACCCAACATTCGTGATATCGCCCGAACGGTAACCATCGTCTTTCAGCGCATGTGCCACCCCACTGGCTGCTTCTAGGCCGTAGATGGAGCCTCCCGAGATCACAACTGCGTCAAGGACCCGGGTGTCGTACCCCATCCGAAGCATGTCGACATTGAATGTGCCGGGAAAACCTCCTCGCACATCCACAGCTGCTTTGGCACGCTCCGGGAAGTGGAGCACGGTTGTGCCGGTCGGTCCCTCTGCATATTCGGCCACGCCGATACGCATGCCAGGAAACTCGAACGACAAGACCGGCCCATGAAAAGATGTATCGGGTGTTGGCTTGAATTCAGTAGTAGTCATAAACCTGGTTCCTTTTTATCAACCTCAATTAGTCCACTGGCCTCCTGCAGGCGGCGAACGTAGGAATCCGCCATTGGTGAGTAGAAGCTCTTTGCAGGAGCTGTTGCGATGATCTTGCCTTGATTAATCACGGCAATCTCGTGGGCAAGATATCTCACGGCAGCGAGATCATGCGAAATAAAGAGTGTCGCGAATCGAATCTCGTTCTGCAGCTCCTTGATAAGGTTGAGAATCTGCGCCTGTATTGACACATCGAGCGCACTGACCGCCTCATCGAACACAACAAATTTTGGGGTTGTGACAAGCGCTCTGGCAATTGAGGCTCGTTGCCTTTGCCCACCTGAGAGCTCGTTGGGTAGGCGTGACGAGTAGCCCTCACTGAGGCCTACACGTTCCAAGATTGAGACCACTGCTTTGATTTCCTCATCCCGCGTTATGCCAGTCCTCCATAACGGTTCTCCGATGGAACGCCCGATTGTCAGCTTTGGGTTAAACGACCATTCAGGATGTTGCAGTACGGCGGCGAGAGTTCCCGGCCGACGACGACCGATACCGTAGATCGGCTCACCGGCCAGCTGAGCTTGTCCGGCGTCAGGGCGTAGCAGACCGAGACAGACTTTTCCAAGTGTACTCTTTCCTGAACCAGATTCACCCACGAGGCCTAACGTCGAACCTTCCGGAATTGAGAAAGAAGCTTCACGGGCAGCATCTTTATAGGTGCGTGCCCAAGGCATTCCACTACGGTAACGGACCGAGACATGATCGAGGTGGATCATCTCAGCCCTCTGCTGCTCGAGCGGAAATACCGCGGCTAGCAAGATGACAGCTGACCCAGCGATTATTCTGCAATGTCGGTTCAGTTCTTAGATGCCAACATTCGTCTAACACATAGTCACAGCGCTCGGCAAAAGCACAAGCCTCCAGTCGTTTGGTAACTAATGGCGGATTTCCTCGGATACCTCGAATTTCGCCGTCAATGCCTTCTTCGCCGGGCATAGCTCGAATCAAGGCGGCGGTATAAGGATGCGAAGGCTCAGCGAAAACATCTTTTGAATCACCTAACTCCACGATGCGCCCAGCGTACATAACCGCCACACGCTCGCAATAGGATCTGACCGCCTTCAGATCGTGACTAACAATAATGAGCGCGGCACCACTTCGAATACTAATCTCCTTAAGAAGATCCAGAATTTGCAAACGGACGGATGCATCGAGAGCAGAAGTCGGTTCATCCGCAATAATAAGTCGCGGCTCATGCTCGATTGCCATCGCGATAGCAACACGCTGTGCCATACCACCGGAAAGCTCATGTGGATAACTCTTCAACACACGAGGAATATCGTCCAGACGAACCTGTTCGAGTACATTAGCTATCCTTGCCTCACTGATAGGTCGGCCATCCGTGCCAAAGAACTGTCGACTCACCTTGCGCGTTGGGTCTAGCGTACCGATCGGATTTTGAAAAATGTAGCCTAGGTGGCCACGGCGTAAACGTCCGAGCGCCTCAGGCGAAGCGGTGAAGACATCAGTAGCCACGACATCCACACTTCCACCGGATCGCCTGCCGGCACCTTGGATATGGCCACCAAGTGCTAGCGCCAACGTGCTTTTCCCTGACCCTGACTCACCGACAATGCCGATCCGCTCACCTGCATTGATGCTCAGTGTCACAGTGTCGAGGGCGTGCACAATGTTGCCGCGCGCCTCGAAAATCACCGTCAGATCTTCGACGTTGACGAGTGGTCTCTCTCCAAGTTCCGATTTGTTATTGGTCATGGGATCAGACACGATCCACTGGATCGACCAGGCGACGTAACCCGTCACCAAGTAGGTTCGTTGACAGAATCAAAGCAGAGATCGTTAACCCAGGGATAAAGATCAACCAAGGTGCAACCGCGATGTATGAAACCCCATCGCGTAAAAGCGCACCCAACGAGGCTGTGGGCGCTTGCACACCGATATAGAGAAACGACATACCACTTTCCACAAGCATGCCAATAGAGATCGAATAAACCATTTGCACTGCGACCGTCTCGGCAACATTCGGTGTGAAATGAATTAGTAGACGTTTAATTACAGAAGTCCCGGCTATTTCTGACACAACAATAAAATCACGCCGCATAACATCTAGAGTTGTTGCACGGACTACGCGAAGCATGGTCGGGAAAGTTATCAGAGAGATCACGAACATGATGGTGACGATACCGGGTCCGCGAACTGCGACAACAAGAATACCGAGCAAGATCGGTGGAAACGAAAACATAACGTCCGCAATGCGATTAGCGGACTCGTCGGCGAATGGATGCAAATAGGTTGTTGCTACACCAACAATTGCACCAAGTAGGCCGGATATCAGAACGGCGACAGTCGACAACAGGAATGTCATCTGAAGCCCTTGCACCAAGCGAGCCAGTACTGGACGACCGAGATGGTCAGTGCCAAATAACGCAGCCCAACTGGGCGCGCCTATTCGTGGCCCATAGCCGACTTCGTCAGGCTGCCCAATTGGCAGCAACGGTAGGAAGAGGCTCACCAGCAGGAGAAACACAATCACAGAGAAAGAGATTAGGGCAATTCGATCCTCACGCAATACCTGCGCCACGCGACTTACCCAAGTCATTGTTGATCCCCTGTTCGGATTCGGGGATCAAGCCAAGCATAGGCTATATCACTCAGCATGTTAAGTACGATGAAGAAGGTAGCAGCCAGCATAACCGAAGCTTGCACGACCACGTAGTCGCGGTATAGAACCCCATTTAGCATGTAACGACCGACTCCGGGGACGGAGTAGATAAGTTCAACCAGTATTGTCCCACCAAGGAGATAGCCCAGATAGATCGCGGCAATAGTAACGACAGGGATACTGGCATTACGTATGACGTGGCGACGGATTACCTGACCCGGACTGGCTCCTCTCAATATCGCCGCCGTCACATGTTCTTGGCGTAAAACACTGATCGCTGAATGACGACTTGTAGCTGCAATCACTCCAATGCCGAACAAAGACAGAGTCACAACTGGCGCTACAACGATTTTGATGTGGCCAATTGGGTCGTCACCAAACGACACCCACGTACCTGCAGTCAGCCATAGCGAGTAGCTCGTTAAAAAGTAGAGAAGCATACTGGCCACTACGAAATCGGGCACAGAAATTGAAAATCCGCTGAAT
>CEUY01203528.1_pt1 | contig 16761 bp, 17 predicted proteins | sample 361481 | NCBI WGS metagenome assembly CEUY01 (sample SAMEA2622737, study PRJEB7988) | marine metagenome | isolation source: saline water (ENVO:00002010), including
AAAATAATGTAAATTCTTTTTTTGAAGTTTCGATTCAACTAACAGTAGTCAACCCCTAAAGGGGTATGACAACTTGTTATTAAATAGATTAAATTTTGTTGTGGTAATCGAAAAAAGGAGAAAAATGAGTAAAAGCCTAGTAATAGTTGAATCACCTACTAAAGCAAGAACATTGCAAAGATTTCTAGGGAATAATTTTATTGTTGAAGCGTCAATTGGTCATATCAATAACCTTGAATCTGGTACAAAGGCAGATAGAAGTGGTCCTGTGGTTGGAGTAGATAAAGATCTAGAACCAATCTGGGGTCTAGAAAGAGGTGCGATATCTCGTATTAATAACCTAAACAAGATTGCTAAAGAATGTGATGTTATTTATTTAGCAGCGGATCCAGATAGAGAAGGCGAAGGGATAGCATATCACGTTGCAAATGCACTTATTGAAAAAAAACATTCTAAAGAAAAATTCAAGAGAGTAATTTTTCATGAAATTACTGAAAGAGCTGTTAAAGAAGCTTTTGAAAATACTAGTGAAATTAATATGAATCTAGTAAATGCTCATATCGGAAGAAGACTAGTAGATAGGCTAGTTGGATTCAAATTAAGTGGTTTAACTTCTTCTTTACTGAGATTAAAACGATTATCAGTAGGTAGGGTACAATCAGTCGCAGTTAGCATAGTTAAAGATAAAGAGGACGAAATAAAAGCATTCAAGCCAGAAGAATATTGGAATATAAATGCTAATTTTTTATCAAATAATAATTCATACTCAGGAAAATTGTTTAAAATACCTGGTGTAACTGAAAAAGATTTCAAGATAAGTAATCAATTACAAGCAAATGAAATTGAGAGTGCAATAAATAACTCAGTTTTTGCAATAGAATCTATCAAAACCTCCAGTAGATCTTCAAAACCCAGGCCTCCTTTTACAACCAGTACACTTCAACAAGAAGCTTCTTTTAAATTAAGAATGAGTCCATCTAGAACCATGACTATTGCTCAACAACTATTTCAAGGAATAAAAATAGGCGGAGGAGAAGAAGGATTAATAACTTATATGAGAACTGATTCAACAATATTATCTAATGAATCAATGAAAAGTATAAAAGGACACATAAAAAATTCTTATGGTGAAAATTATTTTACCGAAAGAAGATACAAAACTAGGTCTGCTAATGCTCAAGAAGCCCATGAAGCAATAAGACCTACATATATAGACAGAACACCCGAATCAATTAAGAATTTTTTAGATAATGATCAGTTTAAGTTATATGATTTAATTTGGAAAAAAACTGTAGCAAGTCAAATGACGGAGAGCAAAACCCTAAAAACTAGTTTAATTACATCTTCATCTAATGATGAGAATAGTTACAAGTTTAAATCAGAAGCAGAAGAATTAATTTTTGATGGATTTAAAAAGTTATTTCCTGAAAAAGAAAATAAAAAACTTCCAAATCTTAGAGAAGGAATATCAGTAGATATAGATTCATTAAATAAAGAACAAAAATTCACACAACATCCTCCAAGATACACAGAAGCTTCTTTAATAAAAGAAATGGAAGATTTAGGAGTAGGACGACCTAGTACATACGCAAGCATTCTTAATGCAATAAAAGATAGAAGGTATGTATGGATAAGTGGTAGATCAATATATTTAACTCCAATAGGAAATGCACTAGTAGAAGAACTAAAAAAAGAATTTTCGAATAGTTTTATGGACTACAAATTTACTGAGAAAATGAACTATGAACTTGATCTTATTTCTAATGGAAAATCAAAAAGAGAAAATTTTGTAAAAAAATTCTGGAATGACTTTGAACCTTTGACATCTAAATTAGCTTTAAGAGGTGAGGAAAATCCTAGAAATCCTAGTGAATATAATTTTTTAAGAACTAACATAGTGTGTTCTGCTAAATCTCCGTGTATCAATTCTGAAACAGGAAAAAACTTTGAAGAAAATGATCCACCTCTAGGAAAAAAATCTATGAATGAATCTTTGGAAATAGCACCACACTTAATTTGGATAAGATTCAGGAATAAAAATGGTAATGGTTCATTTCTAGGTTGCGAGATTAGAGAATGTAAAGTTACAGGAGATGAAGACGCATGGGTATCAAAAGGAAAAAGACGAGAAAGATCTCTTAAAAAACTTCAATCTACTATGAATGAAAAAAGTCTTCATCCTTAAAAATACTTTAACTACCACCTTTTTTTCAGAGAATATATAAAAAAAAATCGATAGAATGCGAATATATAATTTGGATGCTAAAATGTCATATTCTGAAAAAAATCAAAAAAAACCTGAAATACCTAAATCACTTTATGAAAATATTTCTCAAAAAATTTGGATAAATCAAGTCCTGAAATATAATCAATTTCTAAAAAATAGACAATTCTTATCTCCTTATACAATAAGAAACTATCTAACAGATTTAATTGATTTTTTTAAATTTCTAAATAATTCTTCAATAAAATCACTAAATGATTTGAATAAAAATCATATTAGAGAATATATGAGATGGCTATCAATGAGTAATGTATCTAGAAAAAGTATTTCCAGAAAATTATCATCTTTAAAAACTTTCTTCTCATTCCTTGAAGATCACAATGAAATATCTCATAATCCAGCAGAAATGGTGAAACCTCCAAAACAAGATAAAAAACTACCTAGGGTAGAAAACAGTCAAGACATTTCAAAAATGTTGGAGAAAAATAGTTTTCATTCTTCAAAAATGCAATTGAGGAACATAGCTATAATAGAAGTTTTATATGCTTCAGGCATCAGGGTAAGTGAATTAACAGGTCTATCAATTGAAGATGTTGATTTAAAATCAGGTGAAATAAAAGTCACAGGAAAAGGTAACAAACAAAGAATAGTACTGATTGGAAAAGATGCTATCAAAGCAATAACTGAGTACATTAAATTTGAAAGAAAAACTAATTCAAAATCAAATTATTTATTCTTAAATATAACTGGTGAACCTATATCTGTAAGATCAATTCAAAGAATTATAAAAAAACATAGTCAAATTGCTGGTTTACATGAAGATTTTCATACACATACTCTAAGGCACAGTTTTGCAACACATATGTTGGATGGAGGAGCAGATATAAAAGTTGTGCAAGAATTACTTGGTCACTCAAGTCCGACAACAACACAAATCTATACTCATATTTCTAAAGAAAAAATGAGAGAAATTTATTACTCATCTCATCCTAGATCTAAGAGAAATTGAACAAATATTTTTTTGTTAATAAATCAGATAAACTATTTACGAGGTAAAAATGAAAAAAATACTATTAATAAACGGACCAAATTTAAATAATTTAGGCAACAGAGAATCAAAATTCTATGGAAACATCACACTTCAGGAAATTGAAAGTGAAGTAATAGAAGTTGGAAAAAATCATAATTTGGAAATTCAATCTTTTCAATCAAACCATGAAGGGGATATTGTAGATTTCATTCAAAAAAATTCTAAGAATTCTATTGGAATAATTATTAACCCAGGAGCATTAACTAGTTCTGGATATTCATTAGTTGATGCAATAATAGATTCAAATCTTACAACTATTGAAGTTCATCTTTCCAATATTCATGCTAGAGAAAAGTACAGAAGTTCATCAATAATTGCACCAATATCCAAAGGACAAATTTCAGGATTAGGAAAAGATGGATATATTTTTGCCTTAAATTATTTTATCCCTGAAATCATTAGTGAATAAATTGATAAAAAAAAGATTAGAAAAAATTCAAAATTTAATAAAAAAAAATAAATTCGATTCAGTATTAATTTCAAATCCAATTAATCGAAGATATCTTTCAGGTTTTACAGGTTCATGGGGATATCTATTAATAACTGAAAATCAATCTAGATTAGCTACTGATTCAAGGTATATAATTCAGGCTGAAAAAGAATCATCAGAATATGAAATAATTTCTATTTCTAGTCAAAATCCTTGGCCTATATCTATAAGTGACGGATTAAGAATAAATGAAATTGCTTTTGAACCTGAAGATATTACAGTAGAAAATTTAAAATTTCTTCAAGAAAAAACATCCTTTGAATGGATCCCTAATCCTAAAATGGTATCTACTCTAAGGTCCATAAAAGATGAAGAAGAAATAAAATTAATACAAAAAGCTATAGATATTGCGGATAGTTCATTTAATACCATATCTGAAAACATAAAACCTGGAATTACTGAAAAAGAAATAGCATGGAAGCTTGAAAAACATATCAGAGAACTAGGAGCAGAATCTTTATCTTTTGAAACAATAGTTGCATCTGGCCCCAATTCTGCTAAACCACATCACTCTCCAACCAACAGAAAAATTCAAGAAAAAGAGCCAATAGTAATTGATATGGGAGCAAAATATTTAGGGTATTGTAGCGATTTAACAAGAACTTTATTTTTGGGTAAACCAGATGAACAATATAATAAAATTTACGATACTGTTTTAATAGCTCAATTAACTGCAATTGAAACTCTTCAAATGGGAATGACAGGGGAAAAGATAGATGAATTAGCAAGATCAATTATTACTAATTCAGGTTTTGGAAACAATTTTGGGCATAGTTTAGGCCATGGGGTAGGATTAGAAGTCCATGAAAACCCTGGGGTAGGACCTACTAGTAAAAATATTATAGAAGAGAATATGGTCTTTACAGTAGAACCAGGTATTTATATAGAAAATTGGGGTGGAGTAAGAATAGAAGACATAGTATTAATTAAAAATGGAAAAACAAAAATATTAAGTAATGCAAAAAAAAATAAAATCTTAGATAAATAAAGAGGAAGAAATGACAATAAGTTCTAGTGAAATAAAAAGAAACATGACTATTATGATAGATAATGAAATATTTCAAATACTTGAATGGCAACATAGAAAACCTCCCAAAGCTCCACCTACGTTGACTTTAAAAGTTAAAAACATAAAAACTGGTAACGTTTTTGAAAAAAAATTACAAGGTAATAGGCCATTAACTTTAGCTAGAACTGATAAAAGACCTTTTCAATATCTTTATAGCGATTCTACTTCTCATACATTTATGAATAATGAAACCTTCGAGCAAATAAATATTGAGCCTTCAATTTTAGGTAATGCATTAGATTTCATTGTCGAAGGAGACATTATAGAAGTAATTTCATTTCAAGAAAAACCTATAAGTATAGATCTTCCTATTTCTGTAATTCTCGAGGTAGTAGATACTGAACAAGCAGTACGTGGTGATACTGCAACCAATGTAACTAAAAATGCTACTCTAAATACTGGTTTAAAAGTTCAAGTACCTCTGTTTATAGAATCAGGAGGAAAAATTAAAATTGACACTCGTACAGGTCAATATATTGAAAGATCAAATTAATTTAATGATTTTCAAAGAAGAAAGTAACTATTCAAACATTAAAGCTACTTTTACTGTAGGTGAGTTATCAGAATATATAAAGAATACTTTAGAAAAAACTTCTCATTTAAGAAATCTTGAAGTAATAGGGGAAATATCTAACCATTACCAATCTTCAAGCGGCCATAACTATTTCTCATTAAAAGACGAAAAAGCTGTAATTCGATGTGTGATGTTTAAAGAAACTTCAGGAATAGAATATTTAGAAAATGGGCAATTAATCAATGCTCATGGTTATATTTCTTTTTACAAAACCAGAGGAGAGCTTCAAGTATATGTAAATAAAGTTGAGCCAGAAGGTATTGGCTCTCTGCAAAAGAGCTTTGAACTTTTGAAAACCAAACTAGAATCAGAAGGTTTATTTGATATTTCTAGAAAAAGAAGTTTACCCAAATATCCAAAATTTATTGGAATTGTAACATCAAAGAAAGGTTCTGTTTTACATGACATTTTAAATATCATAAAACGTAGATACCCTATGATAAAAATTAAAATCTCAGACACAAAAGTTCAAGGTAAAGAAGCTTCAGCATCAATAGTAAAATCAATAAAAATTTTAGAATCTCAAAAGGATATTGAGTTAATTATTTTAGCGAGAGGAGGAGGATCTTTGGAAGATCTTTGGCCTTTTAATGAGGAAATAGTTGCGAAATCTATATTTGCTTGTAAAGTTCCTGTAGTCAGCGCAATAGGTCATGAAACCGACTTTACTATTTCTGATCTTGTTTCAGACTTACGTGCTCCTACTCCTTCAGCTGCTGCGGAAATAATTACACCTGACATAGTTGAATTAAAAAATTGGATTTCTCAAAAATTAAATGAACTCTACCAAAATATTGATTTTTTAATTTCAAAAAAACAATCTAATCTAGAAATTACTTTTGATCGTCTTTTGTATAAAAAACCTGATATTTCATTTTCTGAGAACACTATCATTCAATATTCAAATTCTATAAAAAATTCTTTTTTAAAAAATTATGAAAAATTATTACTAACCATTAATTCTCTTGAAAACTCTTTAAGAACACTAGATCCTAATAATGTATTAAGTAGAGGATATTCAATAATTTCCAATAAGAAGAATCATGAAATAATCACAAAAACTAACCAATTAAAAGTAGGAGATTTACTTTCGATTATAATTAAAAACGGTGAAATAGAAGCAAAAACAACTAATTTAAAAAAAAATGTAAGGATTGATGATGAGTGAAAAAAATAATTTTGAATTATTATTAGAAAAACTAGAAATCATTGTAAGAAAATTAGAAGAAGGTGATCTTTCCTTAGAAGAATCTAAAGAATTATTTCTTGAAGGAGTAAGTATTTCTAAAAAATGTAAAGAAATACTCTCCGAAACAAAATTGGAGATAGAAGATATTACTAAAGATTTAGATTAATAATTCTATTTAAATACTTACTTCTTTGAAGATTTCTTAGTTTCAGATTTAGGTTTTTCAAGAATTTCATCAATTAATCCATATTCCACAGCTTGTTTTGCAGTCATCCAAGAATCTCTATCAGAATCTTTAATAATCTTAGATTCAGACTGACCAGTGTGATTAGAAATAATTTTAGTTAAACCATCTTTTACTCTTAATACTTCTTTAGCAGCTATTTCAATATCAGAGGCTTGACCTTGAGCTCCACTTATAGGTTGATGCATATGAATAGTTGAATTAGGTAATGCAAACCTTTTCCCTTTAGTCCCAGCAGTTAAAAGAACAGTACCAAAACTAGCACATAAACCTACGCTAATAGTTGAAACATCACATGGAATATGTTGCATAGTGTCATAGATAGCTAAACCAGCATAAACACCGCCTCCAGGTGAATTTATATATAAATTAATATCTTTAGTTGCATCTTCTCTTGCTAAATAGAGCATTTGGGCAACAATTAAATTAGAAATTTGATCATTGATAGGAGTACCTAAAAAAATAATTCTTTCTTTTAAAAGTAATGAGAATATATCAAAAGCTCTTTCTCCTCTAGCACCATTTTCTATAACTGTAGGTATAATATTTTCTATATCATTCATATTTATCTCCAAATTTTTAATTGAATAATTATTTATATGATTATTAATTATTTCTTTTGTTTATCTTTAGATTTTACCACTCTATCTTTAGCCAATTTCAAAATTTTATCCATAATTAATCTATCTTTAATAGATTGTCTAATATTTTGTTCAACTTGATCTTTAGATATATTGTTGTTTTTATTGTTATTTTCTTCCCACCTTTTTATCTCTTCTATAACCTCTTTTTCCTCAACTTTTATATTTTCTTTGATAGAAATTTCATTAATTATCAGAGACCTAAAAATATTTTTTTCTGCAACTTCACGAGATTCCTCTAACAATCCTTCATAAGTTTTTTCTGAATTTTTTAAATACTCATCAAAATCTAGTTTTCTAGATTCAATATACTCTTTTTGTCTTTTGACAATATTTTCAGATTCTTGATCAACCAAAATTGGAGCTACAACAAATTTTGAATCATCCATAACTTGATTAATAAAATCTTCAATAATTCTATTGTTCCATTCATTTTCAGCGTTTAATTTTAAATTTTCTCTGACTTTTTCCTTTAATTCCTTAACACTTTCTAGTCCTTCTCCTAAACTTTTCGCAAAATCATCATTTAATTCAGGTAATGCCTTTTCTTTAATTTCATGAACCAATACTTTAAATTCTCCAGACTTATTTCTTAATTTTTCATCCGGAAAATTTTCAGGAAATTTTAAATTAAATTTTTTTTCATCTCCAATATTCATTTTTATCAATTTCTCAGAAAATCCCGGAATAGATTCAACATGATCTTTACCATAATCAACTATAAATTCCATCTTATTTTGACTAGTAATAGTTTTTTCATCTGAATTAATTTCAAAATCTATTATTAACGAATCCCCTCTTTTAACACTCCTTTCTACTGGAATCCAAGTTAATTGAGATTCTCTTACTTGATCAATCACATTATTAATTTCTTTTACCCCAATTTTATTTTTTGATTGAACAATTTTAAATTTTTCATATGAAGATAAATTAACAATTGGAACCAGAGCAACTTTAGCAAGAATTTTTAATTTTGGATCAAGTGATTCAACGGAAACTACAGGAGTAGCCACTATTTCTATTTTCTCTTTATCAACTGCTTTGAAAACTACCTCAGGTATTAAAGTATCTAAAGATTCTTGAACCAATCTTTGTTTTCCTAATGAATTTTCTAAAACTGATCTAGGAACTTTTCCTTTCCTAAATCCAGGAAAATTCATCTTCTTACTCATTCTATTGCAAGCAATCTGGATATGACTTTCCATATCTTCATCATTTACCTCAATAGTTAAGTTTATTTGTTGTTGATCGGTTTTTTCAGTAGATATTTTCATTTTTCATACTTCATAAATTAATCTGAATATAGAAAGAAATAATATCACTCATTCTTTATTATGAATATCCAAATTCAATTCTGTGAGTTGTTGATTAGAAATTAATGATGGAGTATCAAATAAAGGATCAAATGCTGTTTGAGTTTTAGGAAAAGTAATTACTTCCCTTATTGAACTTTCTCCAACTAACATTGCTACTAACCTATCTAAACCTAGTCCCATACCTCCATGTGGAGGGGCGCCATATTCAAAAGATTCCAATATTGTTGAAAATCTTTCTGAAACTTCACTAGATGAATATCCAATAATATTAAATACCTTCTCTTGGATTTCCCTATTGTGAATTCTTATACTTCCTGAGCCTAATTCTACCCCATTACAAACTAAATCAAACAATTGTCCAATAATGTCTCCTGGATTTGAATCTAAATATTTTATGTGTTCATCTTTAGGGGAAGTAAAAACATGGTGCATAGCATCCCATTTTTCTTCATCAAGATTCCACTCAAATAACGGAAAATCCACTATAAAGGCAAATGAAAATGAATCTGTTTTTATTAAATTCAAATCTTCAGCAATTTTGTTTCTTAATAAACTTAAAGATTGATTTACAATTTTTTTAGACCCAGCACAAATTAATAAAAGATCATCTTCTTCACATTTACTAATTAATATACTTTCCTTTAATTTCTCTATATTTACAAATTTACTAAATGCTGATTTAATATCTTGAACTTCTAAATCATTATTCTTTTTATTTGTTCTAGTTAAAGTAAAAACTCCTGGACCTCCATTTTCTACAATTAACTGGTTCAATTCTGAGATTTGAGAACGTGAATAAGAAAAACAACCTGGAGCCACCAAACCTTTAATAATTCCATTAGAATCAATTGTTTTATTGAAAACTCCAAAATCAGAATTAGAAAAAACATCTGTTAAGTCAACCAACTTTAAATCAAACCTCAAATCTGGTTTATCTGTTCCATAAACATCCATAGACTCTTTAAAACTTATTCTAGGAAATTTTTCAGGAATCTCTGCATTAGGGGAAATTTTTCTTATAAGATACTTATATAAATCTTCAACTAAATTTAAAACATCATCTTGCTCTACAAAACTCATTTCAAAATCAAGTTGAGTATGCTCAGGTTGCCTGTCAGCTCTTAAATCTTCATCTCTAAAACATCTAGCAATTTGAAAATATCGTTCAAAACCAGAGACCATTAATACTTGCTTCATTTGCTGTGGTGATTGAGGAAGTGCATAAAAATTTCCCTGATGAACTCTACTAGGAACAACATAGTCTCTAGCTCCCTCTGGGGTACTCTTGATAAGGATAGGTGTCTCTATTTGAACAAAATCTTTCTCATGAAGAAAATCCCAAATTGCTTTAGTTACAATATGCCTAGTTTTAATATTTTTTTGCATTTTAGGCTTTCTTAAATCCAAATATCTGTATTTCAATCTTAAATTTTCATCAATATTTATATCTTCATTTACTTCAAAAGGAGGAGTTTTGGATTTATTTAAGATTTTTATTTCTGTGGCAATGACTTCAATTTTTCCTGTTAGTAAATTTGGATTTTCAGCACCTTTGATTCTTTTTTTTACACTTCCTTTAACTTCAATAACCCATTCAGACCTTAAAGATAATGCAATCTTATGCGAATCTACAGATTTGCTAGGATCAAAAACTATTTGAATAATACCTTTTGAATCCCTCAAATCAATAAAAATGAGAGAGCCATGATCTCTCCTCTTATGAACCCAGCCAGCAAAACGAAAAATTTTTCCTTCATCTTTCTCTCTGACTTCTCCACAACCAATATCCTTATACAATTTATTGACGCTCCATAATTACTTTAATTTTCTAGAATCAACTACCTGCCACAATAAACCTGTTATTAATGCAGCAAAAACCATTTTCAATAAATCACCAATTATGTAAGGATAAACTGCTTGAGATAAAAGTTGATCACTTTTAGGCCAACTAAAGTCAAAAAATGACATTCCAATACTTAACCAAATTACTGCAGGAATATATATTGCAATATTTCCTATCAACATTGCCCATAGTGCTTTACTTCTAATCCAACCTCTTTGAGATAAAAATCCGATTATAGGCACAGCAAGGAAAAACCCTACTATATATCCTCCAGTAGCACCAAAAAAATAACTAAAACCACCATTCCCACTTTGAAAAATAGGAGCCCCCATAATTCCCAAAAATACATATGAAAAAATAGTAATTAAACCAAGCCTCCATCCCAAAACACTTCCCATCATTAACACTCCAAATGTTTGCATAGTAACTGGAACTGGATTATCTGGGAGAAAAAATTTTATCTGAGCTAAAATCGTCTCAAAAATTAAAAAAGCAATAATAACTAATAGCTTTGATTTCCATCCAATATTAGTAAAAATTGATTCTAATAAAGAATTCTGTTTTTCTCCTAATATAGAAAGATTATTTTTCAAACCTAAATGTGTAGAATGTTCAATTGAAGATTGTTCCATTATTTTCTCCTATTAATCTATGGGACCATGTCCTCTTTTTACAACTTTCAGATTAACAAATGTTTCAGTTCTACGCACACCTGCTATGGTACCTACGCTATCTCTGATAAATTTCCCTAATTCTTCAGTGGATTCCACAGCAGCCCACAAAAATATATCATAAGTTCCCGTAGTTTGTGCAACCCATGTAGCTTGATCTAAGTTCGAGACATGGTTAGTAATTATTCCAATTTTATCTGGATCTGTTTGGATTCCGATTAGAGCTTCAGAATTTAAACCTATACTATGAGGATTAGGAACAGCAAAAATTCTGATAACATTATCAGCTGTCATTTTCTTCAATCTTCTTCTTACTGTCCCTTCACTAACTTTCAAAGTCCTTGCCATGTTAGCATTAGAAACTCTCCCATTTTTCTTTAACATTGAAAGAATTTTATAATCTAGATCATCCATTAATCACCTTCCTTTAAAAATATATTCAAGAATATTTATTTCGAAATCAGTAACAACTTCTAACAATAAAATAGTTTTTCGTTAACCAGTATAAGATAAGCAGTATTTAATAACAAAAAAGCACACTATTTAATGAAAATTTTTCATGTATAATCTATAATATTAAGATCATAAATACTTTAATACTTAACTGGAGTTACAAATGGAAAAAGAGTCTACTGTCCTTATAGATATGACTGAGACAGCTACTTCAAAAATTAAAGAAGTAATTGAAGAACAAGAACTTAACAATTCCTATTTAAGAATCCAAATGACTTCTAATGAACATGGTTCGCCTGGATATGCTTTTGGTTTAGAAGACAAACCTAGTCAAGATGACACTATTGTAGACCTTGGTGATTTTAAAGCTTTAATAGATCCCGGAACATTACCTCTTATCACTGGTTCTAACATTGATTATGTAGAGGGTCTTCATCGCTCTGGATTTATAATTACTAACCCTAACCTACCTTCAGGTGGAGGTTGCGGAGGTGGAGGTTGTGGCTGTGGAAGTGGAGGTTGTGGAGGTGGAGGTGGAGGTTGTGGTTGCGGAGGTGGAGGTGAAGGTTGTGGTTGCGGAAATTAAATTCTTGATTATTATCTAGTTAAAAAAGATTAATGTTGAGGAAAAATGACTTATATCATTACTTCTGCTTGTAAAGATTTACTTGATGGCTCTTGCGTTGATGTTTGTCCTGTAGATTGCATATACTCCAAAAAAGGAGACAATCAGTTATTTATCAATCCTGAAGAATGCATTGATTGTGCTGCATGTGAACCTGTATGTCCTGTAAATGCAATTTACCCAGAAGAAGAAGTTCCTGAGAAGGAATTAAGTTCTGTAGATTTAAGCAAAAACTACGATTATGACAACTCTGAGCCTGGATTAAACACCTAATTATATGATTACTAATTCAATTCAAGGTATTCATTTCATGATGCCTACGCCATTCAATAAAAAATCAAATATTGATTTAGAATCTATAGATAATCTTGTTAAATTATCTATAGAAAGCAATTGTCAAGGAATTGTAATCATGGGAGTAATGGGAGAGGCTCATAGATTAACAGAAGAAGAAAGAAATTCTGTAATTAGTCATGTTTCAAAAAAAGTAACCAATAAAATTCCTATAACTGTAGGAGTAAGCGGAGAAAGTATTGAAATAGTTTCCAAAAGAATCAAAGAATCAAATGATTTTGGCGCTAATTACTTACTTTGTTCTCCACCTAAAATGGCAAAAACTAATGAAAGAATTTTATTAAAATTCTTTAAAGAAATCTCTAAAGATCATAACTTACCTATAGTTCTACAAGACTTACCACAAGAAACTGGAGTGAATTTAACTCCTGAGTTTATCAATAAAATTACTATTGAAGTTCCACAAATAAAATTTATTAAATTAGAAGATCCTCCAACTCCTAAAAAAATTTCCGAGATATTATCAAAAACATCTAATCAAATAGGAATTTTTGGAGGTTTAGGAGGAGCATTTCTTATTGAAGAATTGATGAGAGGTGCTATTGGAACAATGACGGGATTTGCTTATCCTGAAATTCTAGTAAAAACATATGAAGAATTTAAAAACAACAATATTAAGGATGCAAAATCATTATTTTTTAAATGGCTACCATTAATTAGATATGAGAATCAACAAGGTATAAGTTTGAGTATCCGAAAACATATTTTATTCAGAAGAGGAATAATAAGCACACCTGATACTAGGTTGCCTACTCCATCAATAGATAAGAAAACTGAAAAAGAATTAGAATCTCTTTTAAGAGAATTTTCATTCAATAATTAATCTTAAGACTCATTAAAATAGCATCATCACCATCATGTAAATAGTACTTTCTTCTATACCCATTTTCTTTAAAACCTAGTTGTTTATATAAACTTATTGCTTTAAAGTTCTTTTTCCCAACTTCTAAATTAATCATTTTCACTTTCTTATTAGAATTAACATAATCAATTAATTCATTTATTAGTAAATTCCCCACTCCTAATCTTCTGAAATTTTGTAAAACTGCTACGGAAACAATCTCTGAAAATTCTTTATGAAACCAAACACCAGCATAACCAACAATAATTTTATTATTTAGTAAAACCTTTTTATGTTCATGAAAATTTCTAATTTTATCTGGTATATCATAGGCAATAAAATAAATTGAATTTTTTTTTCTTAATTCTTTTAAAAAATTAGTTTCCTTCCATCCTACTGGGAAAGATTGACTTTCTATAAATTTTAATATTTCAGAATATTGAAAATTAGCTATTTGAGTTTTGAATTCGACAGATTTCATATAAAAATACTAAATTTTTGAAAATTTACACAAAAAAGTATGGTAAAGAATATAATTTATAATTTATTATAACTTCTCAGATATATATAAAAAAATAAAATGCATTTCCCAAAACCTCATTTACCTAATCCTCATATAGCTGAAAGAATAGCTCATGCAAAACAATTATTACATATAGGAGATAATCTATCTCATTTATCACATAAAAAAGAATTCGAAGTTCTAAAACGAATCACTAAGATGTGTCTTAGATATAAAAAATACATTTCTCTAGGAGTATTTGGAGTATTTGGAATTGTAGCCTCACAATTATATTTACCCTTTTTACTAGGAAATGGAATAGATAAATCAATCGAAATAATATCATCTGGATCTTCAAAACTTAATGATCTGTATATAGTTGGGTTTCTGATAATCATTACTAGTATGGTAAGAGGCTTATTTGGGTTTTTAATTCAATATTATGGTGAAAAAATTGGAAATAATATCACAACAAATTTGAGAAGTAATTTTCATAAAAAATTACAATCATTATCATTCTCTTTTCATGACAAAATTCATTCAGGGAATTTAATGTCTAGAGGAATACTTGATATTGAGGGAGTCGGATTATTTGTAAGAACTGGGTTTTTAAGAACTTTAGAAATCTTTCTACTAATGTTTTTTGGAGGAATTCTTTTAGTATCTGTTGATTGGAAAATTGGATTATTAAGTCTTATTTTCATAATTCCTACAGCATCATTAGCTACTACTACACGTTTACGTCTAAGAAAAATTTGGACCAAAATTCAACAATTTTATTCTGATCTAAATACTAAGTTACAAGAAAACTTAATTGGAGTAAGGGTAGTTCGAGCATTTGGAGGTCAAAACCATGAAATTAAAAAATTTCGTTCATCTCATAAAAATGTAACAAATTTAACTATCGAATCAATAGAAGTTTCTGCATTAGGACAAGCTTTAATTGGCTTCTTTTTTCTCATTACTTGGTCTTTGATTATATGGGTATCTGGCATTCAAGTGATTTCAGGCTCTTTAACATTAGGAGAAATGACACAATCATTAGTTTATCTAGGGATGCTACAAAGACCCGTAAGAATGATTGGAATGATGGTTAACGCTTACGCTAGAGCTACTTCATGTGGTCTAAGATTATTTGAAATATTAGATAAAAAACCTAATATTAAATCTCCAAATGAAGCTAAATCTTTAGATAAAATACATAAAATTGAAGCAAAAAATATTGTATTCAAATTTGACCATGAAAGTGAAAAAAACATACTTAATAAGATCTCATTTAAAACGAGTAAAAACCAAATATTAGGAATTATTGGTCCTCCTGGATCTGGAAAATCATCTCTAGCTCAGCTTATTCCAAGATTTTACGATATAGAAGATGGATCCTTAACTATTAATGATATTGATATTAAAAATATAGATATTATTGAATTGAGGAAACAAGTGGGCATAATTTCTCAAAACACATTTCTATTCAATATGACAATTAAAGAAAACATTTCATATGGAGTCCCTAACTCAGAAATGGATGAAATCATTAAATGTGCTCAAATTGCAGAGATACATGATTTTATAGAAACTCTTCCTGAAAAATATGAAACAACAGTAGGAGAATTTGGAGTTTCTTTATCTGGCGGACAAAAACAAAGAATTTCTATAGCAAGAACATTATTAAAAAAACCATCTTTAATTATTTTTGATGATTCACTGAGCGCATTAGATTCAATTACAGATCAAAAAATTCGTGAACATCTAAAAACATCTATTTCATCTCAAATCACAATTATCATTTCTCATCGAATTGATTCTTTAGAACACGCAAATGAAATCATTGTGCTTGATAAAGGAAAAATTTCTCAAAGAGGAACTCCATCAGAATTATTAAAAGAAGATGGGATCTATAAAACCATATCTGATATACAACATCCAAAATATGAAAAATAAAAACTTTTAAAATGATCAGTATTAATAAAACATCAAAAAAAGTAAAAAAAACAGAATTCCTTGAAGATAACTTAGAGGTAATTTCTTCATACGATCAAGAAGTTTTAAATAAATTTATTACATACTTAAAACCATATAAAAGGAAAGTTCTTGCTGGTCTTGTTGCTGTATTATTATTTGCGGGTGTTGTGGTAGCTATTCCAGTATTAGTTAAAATCACAATTGATAATGCTATTTCTGAAAAAAACTCTCTAGCTTTAAATTTAATGTTTGTAGTTTTAATAATTGCTTCATTAATTCATATGTTTTCAAATTATTTCCAACAAAAACTTTTGGGGAAAATTGGAGAAAATGTAATTTATGATATCAGAACAAAAATGTTTAATCATTTACAAAAACTTTCTATGTCTTTTGCTGATAAAACTAAATATGGAGGCTTGATGTCAAGGGTTCAAGGAGATGTCGGAGCTCTTCAGGAACTTTTCCAAGCAGGAATACATGCTATTGCAGATATACTCACTTTGATATGTGTTGCAATAATTTTAATCACTTTAAATTGGATCATGGGATTAATGATTTTAATCGTTCTTCCAATTTTAATTTTAGTAAAAATATTTTGGCTACCAATGGCCAGAAGAGCATTTCTTGATGCAAGTAAAGCTAGATCTATAGTTTCAGGAGTATTAAATGAACA
>CEUY01078299.1_pt1 | contig 16729 bp, 24 predicted proteins | sample 361481 | NCBI WGS metagenome assembly CEUY01 (sample SAMEA2622737, study PRJEB7988) | marine metagenome | isolation source: saline water (ENVO:00002010), including
CACGTCAAGTATACCTTGAAGATTTTTTAAATCTCCAATAGACAAAGCCATAGGGTCTTGTTGAGGTGCTTGATTTTCAGCCGTCGCTGTCTTTGGCGCCTCTTTATTTTTTGTTTCTTCGTTTGCCATTTTTTCTCCTAATTGCAATTAGTTAATAATATACGTATATTATACTACAATTAATTATGGCTTACAAGAGTTATTTTATAAAGTTTTGAGCAACTCCAGATAGAGCAAGTAGGGTAAGATCGCCAGGTTCTTCAAATCCAAGTACAGTTACAGATCTTGTTTGGCCATCTCGAATTACCACATCTTTGGTAATTGAATATCTGCCTCGACAATTTTCGTATATCCATTTACGTATTTGTTCAAGGTCATACTCGTGTGCTTTTACCACAGTATTAACGAAGTGTGGTGGTAAAATGTCTAACTCTCTTTTGAAGAAATTGATTGGATTGATTCTCATAGACCAAAATTTAAAATTACCATCATAATAACAACAATACAAATTGCCCATATCCAGTTGTCATAGCATAAGTCTTTAATCAGTGACCAAATATAAAACCAAAAATCTTTAATCATTGTATTGTACCGTCATTCCAAATGGTGCTTCTATACCTCTCTCGTATGGATTGTTAATTAAGAATATAGTATCGCAATAGTCTGGATCACCCCAACTGTTGAATGGCCATCCGTCTGTAAACATTATAAATTTTTTAGGTTCTATACCTTCTTCTTTCATATATTCCCAATTACATTCAAATTCTGTACCACCACCTGAACCTAGTTTATAGTCTAATAGTTCGTCTGCATTGTCTGGTGTAAAAATTTTTGGATTAAACACCGCAGTATCAAAAGTCCAAAGATGTATTCTAAAATCTTTGTATTGATCCATAATATTTTTTACTTCTGTTAAAAATTCTGTGCATTGTTCGTTGCTAATACTACCAGAAGCATCAAGAGCCAAACATATATCAATCATTTCGTCATTGTTTTGACCAGGTAATATAGCAGATGTGTGCCATGATTTTCTACTAGGTCTCATCCAAGTATAATCAGACTTAATAGTACTCATAATTTGTTGTTGGATTATTTCTCTCCAATCCATTTTTGGTTCTGTTAAGTCAGCAACTAATCTTTGTAGAGCACCGGGTAAATTACTAGCACCTGTAGATTGTGCGGCACTTACCATTGCTTCTTTTACTTCGTCTCTGATCTTCTTTAATTCTTCTTTTGTGTAAACTGGTCTACCTTTGCCTTTTTCGCCACCTTTACTGTCTTTGCCTTTTCCGCCTGGTCCTTGTCCTTGTTCTTTACCCCAGTCAACGTGTTCGTCCATTAACTGACCCATTTTTTCTAAAAACTTTTTACCGTTCTTTTTAGCAGTTTTCATAATGTCATCGTATATTCTTTCTGCAGGCCAGTCTTTATATTTCTCATCTTGGAAACCTTTGTTCTCACCTTTTTTACCTTTGGGCATTTCTCCAATTTTGCCATCAACAAGAATTTGATTAACGGCATAGTCCGCCGCGATGTTCCAAAGTTGTGGATCTCTGTCTCCTATTCTAACTAGCATATGTTCAAATACATTGTGCAGTACTTCATGACCAAATAAAAATTCTGCTTCTCTAGGTGTAAGTGAATCTATAAATTTTGTATTGTAATAAAAGTATCTGCCATCTGTACCAGCAGTAGGACACCAGTCATCTGCATTAACAAGTTTTAGTCTTGTTGCAAGGTTGCCAAAGAAAGGATGTTTCAATAACAAGGCAATCCTTGCAGTAACTAATTTGTCTATGATTTGTTGATCTGATCCCACTATTTAGACTCCATAGCAGTTATGACATACTTGCCAAACTTCTTATGGAACCTATCAAATGATTTTAACTTGCTAGGATCGAACGGAAGTTTATAGTTTGTCAGTGCAATCTTGGCACCCATAACAACCAACTCTGTTTCAAAGTTGTCCATCATGTAGTGAAAGAATCTGTCTGCTTGTTCGTTCCAATTTTTTACTTTCTTTTCATATGCCTGTTGTAATTCATAACACAATGAAACTGTAAGTGAATACATCGCTGATATCTCTTTAGTCTTAAGATCTTTAACCTTACCGCTCAATATATCAGATGGGTTAGGTAACTGGCCGCTAACTTTACGATGATTCATAAACTTAACAGCCAGGCCTTCTCCTACGCAACCTGCAACGAGGTCAGTGAGCGTACTTTCTGGCAGGTCATCTGATAGAAGTTGGGATACGAAACTCCATGATCTTGGAGTTGCGAATGATCTACTTGATCCTTTTGGATCAAAATCATATAAATCTTGTTTAGCAAAAGTACAATATCCTACAACGTCTGAGTGGATATGTCTGTCAGTTGCCCATTGTAACCAATCATCATAATCAACTCTTAGTTCAATGTGAACAAATCTATTTGCCAACGGAGCAGGCATTCTGTAAGTAACACCTTTGTCACTATCTCTATTACCAGCCGCCACAATAGATACTCCTTCTGGCAAATGATATTGTCCTACTCTTCTGTTTAAAATTAATTGATAAGCCGCCGCCTGTACTGCCGGTGCCGCTGAATTTAATTCGTCTAAAAATACTATTGCAGTAGATTTAGGATCTGTTGGCAATTCTGCCGGACTTGCCCAAACCATATTATTTTCTTCTGAATTATAATAAGGAATACCTTTAATATCTGTAGGTTCCCATAAAGGAAGTCTAATATCAATAACATCTCTTTCTTCTGAATCTGCAATTTGTTTAACTATGTCTGATTTTCCAATACCAGGCGCACCCCACATCATTATAGGTCTTTGTAATTTAATACAATGTGTTAGTGCTGATTTGGCCTCGTTTGGCGTAACAGTACGGTTCTGTGATCCTACTGCTTGTTCTTTACTTTTTTTTGGCATTTTTGTACACTCCTGTTAAAATGTTTATAATACCATTATAACAGGAATTTGTTATACGTCAACCTGGTAAATGTGGCTAAAAAGTCGCTATTTTACTGGCTTTTTTGCTCGTCTGCTTTGCTCATTGCCCTAGATAATCCGTATTTTGTAACGTCTCCAGCAAAAAGCATGAGTTGTAATGCCATTTTTTCCATGGTTACTATGATTTTTTTCTTGTCGACAAAGTATGGACAGTCCACAAATTCGTCTAACCATAGGTAGGTTTGGGGTGTGAATATGATTTTGGCAGGAAACTTTATTTCATAGCATTTGATATCACACGATTCAATCCATTCCAAACCAAGTTTGGTTAATCTAAGTGATCTTGCTTGGTAAGATTCTCTCACATTTTGCCACCATGCAAAATATGAAGCCTTTATACTCTCTTCGTGCAAGGGTTGTTCCTTGAGCATCATGAAGGTTCGGGTGTATGCCGTTTTAACGTCCATACTATTAATTATCTAGTGTATTTGTCGCCGGTCTTTAAAAGGTACACTGCAAACTTGTCTGTTTGGTGTTGAGTGTTTAATTTTTTAGCCAAGTTTTCTGCGTGACCTGGATTAGAAAATGAGACTTTTTTATATTTTGGTCCCGGATAGTTTGCCACCAAACTTGATGATTTCAAGTTGATTGGTTTGCCATCATAAAAAACCGCCCAGATGCCTTCTGCCGCCAGGACTTCGTCCATCTTGTAGGTTGTTTTATTACTGTGTTGTAGTAACACTGTGGGTTTTGGTCTGCTCATAGTTTATAACTATATTTACCAAAAATTGTAATGCTTATGTATTGCTAGTGATTATTTTAATAATTTTTGCACCAGTTAAATCGTAGTCATGGTTGCCATAGGCGAGCAACGGCGCACTGAATTCGTTAACTTCGTTCCACTTTTCTATGTTGTTTTTTTGAAGCCATTTTGTTTTGTATAAAGAAAACCAATCAATAAATTCTTGAGGGAAACTTTTTGGTTTATTGCTTTTTAACGCAATAAAAAATTGTGCTCTAAATGTAAAATGTGCTTTACACAATTCCATAACTCTTTCTTCGTTGTTAGGTTCTCCATCACTCCAATAATCAAATGGTTTCTTGCCTAGTTCGGTCCATGGCAAATACATATTATTTTTTACGATTTCATTTTCGTAATAAGGGTTACAATCAAACTGTTCGGTTAACGGTCCTTCTTTAGTACCCCATCCAATTATTACTTTGTTTTTTATATTTTTATTATTTTCTGCATTATGAATGGCATGATGAAACTCATATAAATCTTCTTTGTCTTTTCCGGTTAGTTTATCGTGCCATTCTTCGTAGATTTTATGAAGTATGTTTAAGTTTTTTTGTTCATTGATATCAACAAAGTTAGTAGGTGTAATTTTATACTTTTCACAGAAGTTATTATAAATTTTTGACAGATCAGAAACATCTGTAAAACGACTTTCTACAGGATCAACATTAATATTCTTTAAATGTTTAATTTTTTCGAACCACTTTTTAGCAATAATAGAATCTGCCAGTGTGTATTCGCAATCTATTTCGTTTTCGTCTTGAGAAAAAATTATATGAAACTTATTTTTTGTCACCAAATTTACCGCCGTCCATTTCAATATTGATTGTTTGTGCCTCTTGGGCAGTTTTTAAAGCATCAATTATTTCGTCTTGTACGTGTACCAATCTAGCAAGTACCTGTGTTAAAGAATCTGCTAATTTATCGGCTTCCGCGGCAGGTAAAATTATTTGTTTTTGTCCTTGTTGGCGTAGAGTTCTAATTCTACCTATAAGATCTTCAATTGGACGTGTTTGTATTTTGGAATTCTTTGACTGCATTGTTTAATACCTGTTGCATTTCTAGTTTAGTTTTCATTGGACCTTTATATTTGTATCTAGATAGTGTAATCATCTTTGGACAATATGCTTTACGCCATCCTTTTTCAAAACAAATTATGTAATACCCTGCACAAAATTGACTTTTTGATTTTGGTGTTTTTGTGTAAACGGGTAATTGTTTTTGTACATCAAACATTGGGTTGTATGGGTGTTGTGAACAAGGAAAACCATGTACTTCAAAATTATCTGTTTGAATTTCTTCTTCAATTTTTGGTGTTTTTCCTTCTTCAAATATATTAAATCCAAATTTGGTGAACAGACTCTCCTGTGTGTGAAACACCTGTCCATTTTGGTCTTTTTTACTTAAAAAAATCCAACCGTTATTATCTTTCTTTTGTAAGGTACCTAATTTTTCGCCGTTTTGTTCGATAATCCAAAACTTGTCTTTTACAAGTGTTTTTGCTCGTACTGTCATGATACTAACCTCGCATTAAAAGGCTCAACATACAGTTGTGCCTGCTCACTAATTCTATTTAAATCGTATTTGGCACAGAACCTCATAAATCTGACTCCAACTTGATCTATACTTTTGTTCTCTGCTTTTGCCTGTGCAATCGTTTGATCCAACTCCTCTATGATTGCTTCTGGTTGTGCATGAAGATCTACAAGAAGTTTATTACGTTCATAATCCTCAAGTACTCTGTGTTCTTTTCCATCATGATCTACCCATTTAGACAGCATCATATTATTCCAAGTGTATCCTTTTTCATTACGATCTGCAAATGCTTCTTGTAATCCTATTTTGTTTTTAGTACCTTTTGTTCTAACACCAGGATATGCACTAAAAATATTATCACTAGGATCGCCTCTCATACTTTTTTCAAATATAATCCATTCTATATCCGGTGCACCTTTTGGTGCTTTAGTTTTTTTGTCTATTACAGGGTTACCTTTTGCATCAAACCAACCTTCATGTGTAATAGTTGTTTCTGTAATACCGTTATATTGTTTAACATTTTCGCTTACAAGTTGATTTAGATCTTTGTCAGTGCTTAAAATTACGTGTTTTTCGTTTGGATGTTTATCAATCCAACGTGCAATTAAATCATCTGCTTCTGTTCTAGCATTTCTTAATACTGTTGCATTAGTTCTTTCAATTATAAATTTACAAAAGTCATCATAACATTCCCAGAACACATCATTCTCTTCTTTTTCTTGTTGTGTCATTGCATCAACGGCATCTTTACGATTTCTTTTATATTGTGCATAATGATCTTTACGCCAACTTCTACCTTCTAAACAAAATACAAGATGAGTGCCATCAAAATCTTGCCATGCTTTTTTAATAGAATTCATCATGATATGAATAGCCATACCAATTTTCTCACTAGTGTCTCCACGTATTACGTGTCTAGCACGAAAAAATGTGTTTGCAGTATCAATTAATATATGGGTCACGTTACCCCCAGAAGTCTTTATCAAAAGGTTTTGGCAGTTTAGATTTAATTGGTTTCCATATAGCAATTTCTATTTTGCCTATAAATTTTGGTCTTGGAATAAACCAACCAATTAGAATTCCTAAAAGAATATAACTCATTATGATATCTCCGTTTTGCCATCTGGTGTTCTATTAATTTGAACATATCCAGAACCAGTTACATCTATACCTTGTTCGTTTCCTATAGTTCTACATAGAGTTTGAAACCATCTATCAACTATTTCTTCATCAGACTGACCTTGATAACCATGTTGTGTTAACATATTAACAAATTCATCATTCCAATCTAATTCAAAAAAACCATTACGAGGATTGTCTGGATTAACATTCATGTTTAAAACTTTAACCCAAGGTTCTTCACTTTTTTTGGTTTTCTTTTTTGCTCTAGTTTTTGTAGTTTTCTTTACTTTCATTGTTTTATTATACTTGGTTTTCTTTGTTTTGCCAACCATTATGTCCCCCATTTATTACCAAATAAGTCCACGTGTAATCTTGGCGAATACTTATAACCATGTTGCATTGCCAAGTCAGCAACTTGTTTTGATGTTTTTGCTTGTCCTTCTACTGTTGCACCCACCGCCATTAGGTAAATGTCTGCTTCAACACCTGCTTTTTTATATTCTTCTCTTGCCATTTCTACTTCTTCAATATCTTGTTCGTCTTGCACAACAAATTTAAAATATAAATGACTGTTTGGTATGTTTGAATATTGGTAAGCAACGTCTGGTTTAATTGCTTTTGCCCAATGTTCTCCTGATATTGATAATTTTGGTGATGAAGACCAAGTTACGTGTACTGGAGTTTTAGTATAATCACCTGCTACTAATCCTTGTAAAAATCTTTGAAAGTCTGCTTTGAATAATTGTGTTAAATTAGTTTCAATAGTTAAATTTTTTAAATCTGTAAATTCTGGTTGTCTTAATAATTGTTGTGTTTCTCTTTGCCACAACATTGGTTCACCACCTGTTATAATAAAATGTATGTCTGAACCGTTATCGTTAGTCCATTTATTGTTTGGTGTGTATGTTTTTACTTTTTCTGCAATTTCTTCTATGCTATCCCAAGAAACTAAATGTTTGTATCTGTTTGCCCAACTGGCACTTGCATCACAACCTATTTCTACTACTGGTAAATCTCTCACGTGTTTGATGCCTGATAAATCTTGTGTGTTATATGGCATCTCTTCTGGTTTGAGCCATTTACTTTTATCTCTGCCTTGTCCAAACCCGTGACAGTTAAAGTTACAACCAAACACTCTAAAGAATACACTAGGTACACCTACAAAACGTCCTTCGCCTTGTACACTGTAAAATATTTCTGAGTATCTTAGTTTTTCCATATTTCTGGTGCTATTGCTTTTGTTGCCTCTACTAGTTCTTTTATTGTATACTGACTTTTAGGTTCCGTCAACTGAACCCAACGTATTTGGTTATTTTCTATGATTACTTTCCAATTACCGTCTGGAGATATGTTATTTTCTTGCTTTGTCATTTTTTTTGTCCAGTCTTACTACATTACTTGACTTTAAATGACCCACTGATTCTCTGATTATATCGTTGTGTCTGAATTCCGCCCAATATAACTCAAATGCAACACCTGACTCTATTCCTTCAAAGGAATGATATAGTCCTGGTTTAACTGCTGTGAAGTCACCGGCTTTAAGTATAGTTTCGTCTACTAGATCGTAGTCTTTTTGCCATACACGGATTTTCATCTCGCCTTCCATTACGTAGAAACCATTCCATTTCCATTCGTGTTTGTGTTTAGAACACACACCACCTTTTACGAAATCTATTCTATGAAACTCACAAGAACTGTTTGCTAGAATAAGTTCTGTCTGTCCCCAAATTTTTCCTGCTTTGTTTCCCATAATGTATTTTTAATTATACTTTTATTTAGATGATTTGTCAATGGGGGAGAAAAAATCTCCCCCAAATGCTCTATTTGATATTTTTGTATTTTGCTTGTAGTCTATTGAGTAAAATACCATATGCTGGTAAGAACACAATTAATCCAACTACAATTTTAGTCAGTGTATTATTCTGTGCAACAACGTGCCAGTTTGCACCAATCCATGATAGGTTGCCTTCAGCATCTAATGATCCTGCAAATGCAACGTAAAAGAATGAATAGGTATCAATTATGTTTGCCGCAATAGTTGAGATTGCCGGTGCCGCCCACCATGCCTTTGACTTCTCTCTGATTGCTTGGAAAACGTACACGTCAAGCATAGTACCAATTGCATAAGCAGTACCACTTGCAAATCCTACTCTGTATGCGTGTGGGTCACCTAATGCTAACAGTACAAGTACTGATGCTACGATTGCCGGAATGATTGCCATTGCAACAACGGCTCTTCCTGCTTCTTTTCCAACCATTCTAACTGTTAAGTCAGTTGCTACTACAACAATCGGAAATGTAAACGCCGCCGCCGCTAGTGGGAATGATCCAAATAATGGAAGTTCTGCACCGGGAAATAAATCGAATCTGATTGTTACTAGATAATTTGATAAAGCAATTACTGCCGTATGTAAAATAACTAGATTTCTAACAAGTGTTCTATCGACACCTGCCATTATTGATTTTAACATTAAGTCCTCCTTCGAAGTTTTATTAATGTTGCTTATTTTAACAGTCTTTTAATGATTGTGTCAATACAAGTTTTACGTTACTTGTCCCATTCTTCCCATGGAAAAACAATCCAGTGTGGTCGTTCTTGCTTGTTTATTTCATAACCATGGTAATCTACTTTGACTTTGCTTGGTTTATTGTGGATAAGTGCCGCAAATTTTATTCTATCTTCTTCCTTACCAAAATTATCAATAATATATTGGAATGTATCTCCAGAATCGTTTATGTCATCGATGATTAATATTTTCTTTTGGAACGCAAATGCCTTTTCTAACACAGATAAATTTGGTTTTGCTGTGTGATCTCTCAATCTTATATCAAGTACTTCGTGTGGTGTTTTAATTCTGTGAGAAAGATATACACCAGGAATACAACCACCTCTATTAATACCAAGTACAATAGTTGGCATCCAATTAGAATGGACCATTTGGTCTTCTATTTGAATTAATGCGTTACGCATCTGTCCTGTTGTAAAATAACTTTTTTTAATATCGTCCATATTAAATTATACTAGATTTAAATGAAATAATCAACTGGTATTATTTTAGTAAAATCGTTTTTTCTTACCTTATCAAATGCTTGTAATCTATAGACACATTGTTTTGCTAGGTTTTCTTTGTAATCAATGTTTGTTTGTATGAAATTTTTTAAAGAATTAACAAACTCAGAATTAAATCCATTATAATTTTTTAATTTATCCAACATTTGATTTTTAAAAACTGTTTTTATAGATAATAGTTGAAAACATTCTGGATGGCTTAAAAGCACAGGAAAAATTGTTATTTTTTTATTATCAAAGTAATTTACCAAATCTATTATTCCTGTAAAGGTAGAAGCCTGTACTACATGATTTACTGATACAAATAAATTATCTGGCTTATCTTCTAAAAGAACATTTAAATTTTTTTCTAAGTCTTGCCATTTATGTCCAAATCTTGCATATTCTAAAACTGATCCTATACCTTCAACACTAATTGCAATCCAAATTTCTTTAAATTTTTTTAAAATAGATAGTATATTATGATTTAATTTTGTAAGATTTGTAGTAAAATGCAAAATACATTTCTTTTTTTGTTCGTCTGGTATTGATTCTAATGTTTCTAAAAGGTAAGGATTCATAAAAGGTTCGCCACCTGTAAATTTAATATAAGCAGACTTATATAAAAACTTTTCACACCAATTTTTAAATTGTTCTGTTTCTGCCCATTTGTAATCTAAATTTAGATCTTCATTGTGAAATTTTTGTAATTCTGTGTTTAGTTTTGCTTCTGCTAATATTTGACTGCTTGATTCAGGACTACACATAATACATTTAAGATTACATAGGTTGCCTAATTTTAAATCAAAACTATTAACATTATTAATATCAATATTTTCAATAACATCTAATAATTTTTTATTTTTAATAAAATTTTTATCCCATGAATCTTCTAGTATTTTTCCAATATGTTTGTTGTAGACTTGTCTTTGTGATTGTTTTCCTGTTGCTTCTGTTTTCCAACAATTAACACAAATAGGATCTTTAACACCTTTTTCTAAGTTATTTCTTAAAGATTGTAAAGTATCTGATTTGTACCAATCCTGAGCATTGTAATATTTTTTTGTTGATTTTTCTTGACTAACACAACAAACTCTCAAATATCCAATTGGATTAATATCTAAGTGTTGATAGGGTGCAATACAAAATGTATTCTTATTAGGAATCATATTGTATATTTAAAAGTATACAATAAGGTGTCTAAATAATGCTGTCGCCAGCATAGTTAATAATATAGTGTTTAAAACAATTAATGCTCTGTCGTGCCATTTGAATCCAACGTATAACCAACCTGCTGTTCCTAATGCTGAAAAATAAACATCATAAATTTTAGGTACTTCTTCAACAGATCTACATAATACAGCAAGACATATTAAAATTACAGATACCCATTTTACGTACCAAGTGCTGTCGTGTAATGGTGTAACTTTTTTTATACTATTTTGTGTATTGTTCATAGACTTTGTTTAGGACGTTGTTTGTTGTTACAAAACTTGCACACTTAGGCATATCTTTTAATCTTCTAGCACCAATGTATGTACAAGCACTTCTAACTCCGCCTAGTATATCTTCAACGGTATTACTAACAGGTCCTCTATCAGGCAAGTGTACTAGTCTGCCTTCGTTGCCTCTGTATCCATCTTTTCTTTTGCCATGCACTTCTCTTGCTCTATCTGAACTCATGCCATAAAATTCTCTAAATCCATCTTTTACTTCTATTTCTGATTCATTGTGTCCTGCTAACATACCACCTATCATAACCATATGTGCACCGCCACCTAATGCTTTTGCTATATCACCTGGTTGTGTGCAACCACCATCTGCCATTATGTGTCCATCAACACCATTGGCCGCATCTGCACAATCTAGTATTGCTGAAAATTGTGGAACACCTACACCAGCCATTGTTCTTGTTGTACAAACTGATCCTGGTCCTATTCCTATTTTAACTACGTCAGCACCGTTAATAATTAACTCTTCTGTCATCTCAGGTGTTACTACGTTACCTGCTACAATTACTTTGTCTGGATATTCTTCTCTTACTTTTGCAACAAAACCGACCATGTTTTGATGATATGCATTAGCAACATCTATTGTAATCATTTTAACATCAGGAAAACTTTTTAATACTTCTTGCATATTACGATAGTCTTCTGCGTCGTCGTCGAATACTCTATTGGTTCCTGTACATACTGAAACACTTTGTAGTCTTACACCACTACCAACTGCCGCTCTCCATTGATCTGGAGTAGTAGTTTTTGTTATTACAGTCATCATTTTGTATTCTTGTAATACTTTTGCCATACTAAATGTACCAACACCATCCATATTACTTGCAAATATAGGAGTAAAGTTCATTGTCTTGCCTGAATTTCTAAATGTAAATTTACGAGTCATGTCTACATCTTTACGAGATGTAAGTGTAGAACGTTTTGGTTGTAATAAAACATCTTCAAAGTTTAGTTTTGCATCGTAATTAATTCTCATTTTCTTCCTTCTCTCTTGTTTCACACATTTGTTTTATATTTTGATAATGTTCGTAAGCATCTTGTAATGCTGGATATTTTTTTCTTAATTGTGATTCAAACATATCTTCTGTTTGTACATCTAAATCTCCTAAGTCACCATAAGAATAAGTTACACCACCCATATCTGGATCTAAACTGTCCACAGTACCAGCCATTTGTATTCCATCACTGCTAGGAATCCAATTATCAGGAGAAGGTTCGTATGTTACGTTAACACCGTCTGATGTAAGTTTTTCTTTTTTCTTTTTACTCATGGCCTTTCATACTCATACAAATTTTATAAAATTCATCTCTAGTTGCTGGATCATCTTTAAATGCACCAAGCATAATTGCAGTTGTCATATCAGATTCGTGTTCTCTTACGCCTCTGTGTGTCATGCAATGGTGTTCTGCTTTAACTACTACTGCAATATGTTTTGTGTGTGCATATTCTTGTAATGCTTCTGCAATTTGTGTTGTCATTTCTTCTTGTATTTGTGGTCTTTCTACAATGTGATGTATAATTCTGTTAAACTTACTCAAACCAATTACTTGTCCGTTTGGAATAATACCTACCCATGCGTTACCTACAATGTTTTGTAAATGGTGAGCACACGTAGATTTAATACTAATTGGACCACTAGTGTACATACTCTTGTAACCCATATTAGGAAAACTTGTAACTCTTGGCATTGGATTATATCTGCCACCAAATGTTTCTTGTATATACATTTTAGCGACACGTTTTGCAGTTTCTTGTGTGTTGTGATCGTTTTCTGTATCAATTACAAGACTTTCTAGTACCCCTTGTAATTTTTCTTGCACTTCTACTTGTAATTTTTCTAATTCGCCTTCTTCTATGTATTCTGCAATATTATCGTTTGCATGGAATCGTTTACCTGCTTTTTGAATTCTTTCTTTTATTTGTTTACTAATTGGTCCTGTTGGTTGCCAACTATCTTTTAACATATCTTCCATAATTTATATCCTATCATTATAATTGTTTTTGCTTGTTTCGTCAATTTAAAAGACATCTCCATTGCATTTAATTTGGTCGCTACAAATTTTGTAAATTAGATCTATATAATTAGAAGAACCAAATTGAGGGTTAATACCAAAACATTGGTATTTTGTATTAAAGTTTTTCATTACCAAATAGTTTGTAAATTTATAACCACTGTAATCAGCATAATCATCAACACCTTTAACATTTTTATCAATGTAACTAGACAGCATCCAACCTATAGTAGCATTTTTATCTAACTTATTTCGTTCTTCAAGTGTTTTGATTATTGTAAAAGGAAATTGACAACTTAACCAATAACTTTTACTCCAGTTTGCAGTCAAATTCCATAAATCAAAAGTTTTAATTGTATCAGTGAAATTTTCTTTTGATAGAGCAGATGAATTTTGGTTGAAAAATATAAAGTCTATATTTTGATTTATTTGTTTACAAAGTTTATGCAGTTGTGGAATATGAAAAGTTTTCCAGTCTATTATAAAGTTTTCTACATTTTCTAATTTTGATTCACTAGAGCCAACATTAATTACTTTAAAGTTTGCTTGTTGGCAACCTTTTATTATGTTTTCTCCTCTTGTTCCACCACACCCTATTAATAATGCTGTTTTCATATTAGATCCTTAAAAACTAGTTGCCAGTTTTTAGTATGACGTTTTGTGATTGAATCAAGACAATCGTTATATTCATATTCGTTACTTAATCGAATACGATCAATACAATTTTTTAAATTGTTTATGAGGTTGTTGTGTTCTAAAGAAATAGTGTATATCAATTTTCTTAAATCATTAACTATTTTTTCTTTTTTATCGCTAGGATAGTTTCTAGCATCAATTTCTTTTGGCGAATGCAAAGTGTTTATAGTAATATCTTGTATTTGTTCATCATGATAAAAGAAATTTATTACATCACAAATATCTATTGCATTTATAACACTAAAAATCATATTCACTCTAATATCAAAGTTTGTGTTTTGTTTTATAAATCGTAGATTATCTATGAACGTATTCCAATTAGATCCGTTCCTTATGTAATCAAATTTATCATACAATGCATCACAACTCATTGTTAATTGTACATTATTAAATGTTTTCAATATTTTAAATAATTTATTGTTTGGTTTCCAATGCATATTAGTATTAATTCTAATTGGAATATCTTTGTTTTTTAATTGTTCTAAAAGTACATGATTGTATGGTATGTAGAAAGGTTCTCCACCACTCATATATATCTCTTTAATAAGATCTTGATTTTTTACAACCATTTGATTTATTCTATCAATGTTTTGTTTTTTTACTGGAGTTATGAATACGTTTTCTGCTTTTGCTATAAGACTGCTTTGAGTTGCATCGCACATAACACATTTTAAATTACACACATTTGACCAGTGTAAATCAATAAATCTTAAATCAAAATTTTCAATGTTTTCGTAATCAACTTCTTCTTTTACTAGTCTAGCATTGTAGTGGTCACGTAGATAACTAAAATTTTCTTCTTTGATTGATCTATTTTGACATTCGACACAATTTGCGTCTGGTTGGTTGTTTAACATATTAGTCTTAATCCTTTTTAGTGTTGGATTTTTCCTAAGTATTTCCATAATATCGGTGTCATTAACATTGCCAAATTTCTCTCGTCCTACACTACAAGTTTTTATGTCGCCGTTTGTGAATATCTCAAAGTTTGTCCACGGAACAACGCAGAAGTGTTTGTTTGTTCTAAATAAATGAAATTTTTTTTTTGGGTCCATAAATTATCATTGAATATTTTTTTTATGAACTTTATTATACCATTTTAGTGCAGTAGCAACAACATTATCAATTGAACTTTGTGTTGGCTCCCAACCTAAAATTTGTTTTACTTTGGTTATGTCTGCTACTAGGTATGCAGGGTCTCCTGCTCTGTTTGGTTCAAATTTTATATCCATTTTGCCTGTATGTCTTTGTATAGTATCTAATAATTCTCTATTAGAAACAGGCGATCCAGATCCTAAATTAAAAACTTCAGCAACTTTGTTTTCAAATGCATAATTTAAAGATTTGACGTGTGCATCTGCAAGATCCATTACATGAACATAATCTCTTACACACGTTCCATCTTCGGTTGGATATTTTGTGCCAAACAATTTAAATGTTCTATTTTGTCTTGATGCTTCAATGGCCAACGGAATAATATGTGATTCTTGTTCTCTTAATTCTCCAATTTCTGCTTCTGGATCTGCACCAGCGGCATTAAAATATCTCAATCCTACACTTGATAATCCATATGCAGTTTTATAATCTTTACAAACTTGTTCCATCATTAGTTTAGTTGCACCATATGAATTGATTGGTGTACATACATCTGACTCTCTACACATTTTCATTCCTTGATCACCATAGGTGGCCGCACTTGAAGAATATACAAATGTTTTTATATCAAGTTCAACTAATTTGTCTAAAAGAGCAATAGTGTTAATAAGATTATTTTTATAATATAGTGTTGGATTTATTACGGATTCTGCAACAGATGTACTACCTGCAAAATGTATGCAACTTGTTATGTTGTATCTTTTAACAATTTCGTCTAGTCTATCAATTTCTTGAGGTAATTGTAAATTGTAATTTGGACCAAACGAGTTTGCATTTTTTCTAAAATGTCTATCGACAGTTACAGGTATGTAACCGTTTTTTGATAATAGTTTACAAGTGTGTGAACCAACATATCCGGCACCTCCAGTAACTAATACTGCTCTATTCAGTCCTTTAATACTTGGATTCGGAAACTGGTGTTCTGTAGTGTTTTCCATCTCTTCTCCATTGTTCTCCCGTGCCTGTCATGATGTCTATCATTCTATCTATTGTACCGTCAGTCCAATCAGATATTTGACCCATACTAGGGGATGGTCTCATTAATAATACTTTTAATTTTTCCATTGCGTCTCTGCCAGACCATGGAATATACATTCTTGTTTCGTCGTTTGCAAAAGTTTCTGGAAAAGATCTATATGCTGGAAACAATACGTTAGTGCCTAACGCATCTGCTTCAGATACTGTGTTAGATGTCCAATCTTGTAATGCACAATTAAACAACACTCGTGAATCTGCAAGTATTTCATAATATTCATTCTTTTTCAAATTTTCATATATTTTTAGGTTTCCATCTTGTTCCATTACTCTTGCTCTATTAACATAAGAGGTTTCGTTGCTTCTTAAAGGACCACCGCAACAAATTGCAAATTCTACTTCTGGTAGTTTTGGATTTGCTTTCCAATGATCAATCATGTCCATAAAAAAGCCTGGTTGTTTTTCTTGATCCCATCTTGCACCAAATACAACTCTCATTTTTCTATCATTAAATTCTTTTCTATTAGGAACTCTTTCTTGTACTTCTTCTTTGCCAAAACTTAAACCTGATATGTTGTATATGGGTGCTTTCCAATTAGCAATACGCATATGTGCAACCATTTCTTCATTTGTTGCAAGTATATTAACATTTGGAATTTCATTACACATTTCTTCGTATAAACTCATCCATTTGCTCATACCCCAAACGTGTACAAAATCATCAGGGTCGATTGCCTGTGCTAAACATCTCAAATATATTGTTGGTCTATAATCTTCACTCACTTGTTGTAGTATGTAAGGAAGTGATTCCATACCTGGCTGAAACATATCTTCAAAGAATACAATATCTTCTTTTGTAACTTCACCAGATTTCATCATTTGCACAAGATTCATCATTTGGCTCATACCAAAATAACTTCTGCCATGTGCATC
>CEUY01204598.1_pt1 | contig 16713 bp, 14 predicted proteins | sample 361481 | NCBI WGS metagenome assembly CEUY01 (sample SAMEA2622737, study PRJEB7988) | marine metagenome | isolation source: saline water (ENVO:00002010), including
GGAACAGGTGGCGGACTGGGTTGCCGAGCAGGGGCTGGACCCGCAGCCGATATTAGATACCTTCAATTCGTTCGGTGTTGACTCGATGGTTGCGCACGCGGCGGATATGTCTGGCCGATACGACACAGATGGCGTGCCAACGATCATCATTGACGGAAAATACCGGACGAAGGTGTCCTTTGCGGGCGGCCATAACGAACTGATTGACCTGATGAATTATCTCGCCCAGCGCGCACAGACCGAACGCGCCGACTAGATCTACGGCAGATCGGCTCATCGTGGCCAGGGATCCGAGCGAATACCAGATCTTCTTTCATGTTGGTCTGGGGAAGGCAGCGTCCACCTATCTTCAGAACCGGGTCTTTCCCAGGCTGGAAAACATCCGCTATGTGCCTCGCGATCGTTACCGCGGATATCAGAGACTGATCGAGCGCACCCGGGACCCGCGCTACCTGATCTCCCGCGAAGCGGCTTACCGACTGACCCAGCGTCTGGACGAGTTCGCCGCCTTTAAAGCCGACGCACGTGTGATCCTGGTGCTGCGACGGCATGATCGCTGGATAGCGTCTCATTACAGACGTTATCTCAAGAACGGCGGCAGCATGGAATTCGAGCGCTACGCGGATCTGGACAGTTCTGCACCGCCTATCTGGCGTGAGCCGCAAATGCGCTTCCTGCCCATGATCGAAGCCATTGAGTCCCGTTTTGGTTCCGCCCCTCTTGTGTTGTTCCACGAAGACCTCAAAACCGACCCGTTTTCCTTAATCGATCAGATCTGTGCTTTCACCGGGGCCCGATACCAGCGAGAACAGATCGACCTGTCGGTGGTGCACAGTTCCTGGAGCGACGATCAACTCAAGGTGACTCGGCAGGTCGGCAAGCGTATTTTTTCCGAGATCCCGGAAGCAGCTGAACACCCTGGACTCCATCGGTTGCAGCGCCGGCTCAGACTCTGGACCTGCTACGGTATTTTGGGCGTTGCAAAACTGGTTCCCAAGGCGCTGCTCGATTCCCGGCCGCTGATCCAAGCCGACAGCCTGGAGCGCATCCGCAACCACTTTGAGGAAGACTGGGATGCCTGCCGGGACTACGCACGCCAACACAATCCCGTTGTCACTACGACAAAGTAAATTAGAAGTGGTGGCTAACGTTGTCCCAGCCCTCCCTCAGCACTAATGAAACTCTGCAATTCCCTCAGCTTCCAGATCGGCCATAGTACGGGAAATTCCCTCACGAAGAATGCTAATCATTTCGTCAATTTGACCTCGGGTGATACAAAGCGGCGGCGACATCACACACATATTGATTAACGGCCGGACCAGAAGACCCAGCGCCTGGCAATGCTTGTCAATTCGGCTGCCTACTTCGTAGTCAAGTTCTAGAGGTTGACGGCTCTCCTGGCTGGCCACGCACTCCAGACAGCCCATCAGACCCATGCCTCGGATGTCGCCCACGATGGGCAGATCCGACAGAGTCCGCAGCTGCTCCTGCATATAGGGGCCCACGTTAAGCGCATTCTCGAGCAGTCCCTGTGACTCAAAAACTTCCATATTCGCAATCCCTGCCGCACAGGCGACCGGATGACCCGAATAGGTAAATCCGTTGGAAAAGACCGATCCCCGATTACTGTCTCCACTGACCGCCTGAATCAGTCTGTCGGAAATAATCACACAGGAAAGCGGGATATACCCAGACGTCAGACCCTTGGCCGAGATAATAATGTCCGGCGTGATATCAAAGACGGGTTCTGAGGCATACCAATGACCCAGACGGCCGAATCCTGTCACCACTTCGTCCGAGATATAGATCACATCGTGGCGACGGCAGACTTCAAGGCAGGCAGCGTGATAACCCGGCGGAGGAACAATGACTCCCCCTGAGGCCAAGATAGGCTCTGCAATAAAAGCCCCTACCTTGTCAGGTCCAACCTCCAGAATCTTGTCCTCCAACTCCTTAACCAGAAAATCCTTGAAACCGTCGATATTCATCCCCTCGGGTCGGCGATAGGGATTCGGAGACGAAATAAAGTGCACGGTATCAAGCCTCGTGTCGAGCCAACTCTTGTCCCGGGACTTTCCAGACACGGCCGCTGAAAGGTAAGTGCTGCCGTGATAGGCATCTCGTCGGGAGATGATGTGCTTCTTTTCAGGCCTGCCAAGGACGTTGTTGTAGAACATCATGAACCGTAGCGCCGAATCAACCGCGGTTGACCCACCAGTTGCATAAAAGACGTGGTTGAGGTCTCCAGGCGCGACTGCCGCGAGACGATCCGCCAGACGGGCAGCCGGTTCGGTGGGGTGACTCCAAGGACTCGTATAGGAGAGTTGCGCAGCCTGCTGATGGATCGCATCTACAATCTTCTGCTGGCCGTGACCGGCGTTGACACACCACATCCCTCCTGGTCCGTCCAAAAGACGGTTTCCGTTGGCATCAACTACATAGGATCCGTCTCCGATCCCCAGCACTGTTCGGTTTGTGTTCGGATTATCAAAGGATTCCCAAGGGTGAACGACCTGCGCATCCATGCGCCGCACCGCTGAAAGGTCCATCGAATTAGTAGTGGACATACCAAATCTCCTTTTTATTGACTTGATTTGTAAATGAGGTTGTCGAGGTTTTAAAACGTGAAATCGGCTACTTGGATAATACCGCTTGAAGGCTTCGGTTCAACTCAACCATCCCTCCGGATACTGGCGGGTGGTGTCTGCTCATCACGGGGATTTTCTGTTTCAGACGTTGATGAAACTGCAGCACACCGACCTCTATATCGGCAAGGTTGTCTAATGGAAAGACGCTTGTCCCGGCAGCTTCCTGAAGCCATCGAACGAGGGCGTCGTCCTCCCGGCTCGTTAAGGTGTCGATTCTGCCGCTCAAATACTGTGCGGCACGTACTTGACGTGAAGCATTGGGCAGCCCGTACTCTCGGGAAACCACCCTGGTCTTGTCGGGCCCACAGGGCAAAGACATGTAGTAACCCGCCTTCTCCGGATAGAAATAAATAATGGCATTAGGAAAGATCCCAAAATACAACCAAAGACGACGTGACTCGTTGGGAAGGTGCGCCATGTCAGGCAAGAGGGATTTATATCGAGCCACACTCCAGGCGCTTGCAGGCTGCTCGTCCACAGTTCCCGTCGATACAGGAATGCCATCGATGAAATCGTCTCGATAACTTCTTCCGTACAACTCCTGAAGTGCCGGATGGGCAGAAGGTACGTGATAGCCCTCGTTGTCCACATCATGAAAGAACTTCCAGTTGTAGCGGACCTCATTGACGCTGGCCTCGCCCAGAGAGATCATCTCGGCAAGCCGGTAACTGCCCACCCGCTCTTCGATGGCATGCAGTTGCTTGGCCACTGGCTCGCCGCCTGGCTCAAATCGGATGAAGATGAGTCCTTGCCAGGCTTCGAGCTCCAGCGGAACCAGGCCGTGCTCGCTCAGTTCCAGATTCTCAAACGTCTGCAAACGTGGAACACTCTTTAGCCGTCCATCCAGGCTATAAGTCCAGCCATGGAAGGGGCAGCGCATCACGTGCCCGCAATGACCCTGGCTGTTGGGAACAACTCGAGAACCGCGGTGACGGCACACATTATGAAAGGCGCGCAAAGTCTCTTGGTCATCTCGCACCACCAGAACACGCTCTGGTCCTACTTCGAGGGTGAGATAGTCTCCCGGCATCGGTACATCTGAGACATGGCCTGCCAACATCCACTCACGCCTGAAGAGTTCTGACATTTCAAGGTCATGAAGTTCATTACTGGTATAGGTCCAGGCCGACAGCATGCCATCGCCGGCACCATCGGCAATCGGTGCGCAGACGTCATGGCTCGGCTCGTCTGATACATCCAGCCCCAAAGGCAGCACGCTCTGTAGATAATCAAGACAGGTCTTTCGTGCCGCCCCAAGGTCGACCGTGTCCGGCTCCAGCATGGATTGCTCCCAAACACTGTCGATCAATGCATCAAAGGCACGGGCCAAAGGCCCAGCATGAACGATCTTTGTCTTAGTAACGCCAGTGTCCTCAAACAGAGTGGTGAACAGCTCTTCAACGCGCTGGCGGATAGCGAGCTCTCGAACCCTTACGGCCCCGATGTAGTCACCCCGGGCCTGGCTCTCCCCCATAAACGCATACCAAACTGCAGCGCGGGCTGGTGTACAGAGCTCTGGATCGAGGATAGCCTCCACCAGCGCCCGCAGAGTCTTTGTCGGATCTGACGACAGCGCGAACGCACGGTCCACGGCAGCTTCGTACTCCTGCGAAACAGCATTGAGCGTTTCCAGGAGCAACTGCTCTTTGGTTTTGAAATAAAAATTGACAATACTGGTCGACAACCCCGCCTGCTGTGCGACCTTGGCAAGGGTGAGCCGCGACAACCCGTCCCGGTAGATGACGTCGATAGTGGCCTCAATCAATTGGGTACGTCTATCGACACTCAGCCGAGGCATTCGAACGGGAGCAACTGAACTCATGGCTTCAACCTGGCGTTTTACGCCCGATCCCAGATTGTATGAGTATACAAATATCTGTATGACTGTACAGATATTTCAGGATAGTTCTAAAGCGCTAGTCTTTAAGGAGCAAGAGATCGTCTGGATCAAACCCAAGCCACGCCTCGTCACCCGTTTTTTCCGAGCCCCTGTAGTCCTGTTGAGCCACATCCAGCGACTCACCCTCTGCCCCGACGACGACCCGGTAATACGTGGTATGACCCCAAAACACGCTCGCAGCCAAGGTCACACGGACAGCATCGGGAGCTGGCGCTGATCGCAGTTTCAGGTTTTCCGGTCGGATGGCCAGGGTCACGGCGGTGCCAACCGCCACATCCTGATCGTTGCTTTCAACACAGACATTACCCAGCGTAGGCGTGTTGACCGTTACTTTATCCCCGACAGACTCGACTGCTCCATTTAGCAGGTTCATCTGACCAATAAAGTCTGCGACCTCCCGACTCTTTGGTCGCTCGTAAATCTGGCGCGGCGAGTCCATTTGCAGAATTCGCCCGTCGCCCATCACTGCTACCCGATCAGAAAGCGTCAACGCCTCCTCCTGATCGTGGGTCACAAACACAAAGGTAATGCCCACTTGTTGCTGGAGCATCCGCAGTTCAATCTGCATCTCTTCCCGCAACTTCTTGTCGAGGGCGCCAAGCGGCTCATCCAGCAGCAATACCTTGGGTCGCTTGATCAGCGCTCTAGCCAGAGCAACACGCTGTTTCTGGCCGCCTGACATCTCATCCGCTCCGCGCTTTTCGAATCCTTCAAGCTTGACCATCGCAAGCGCTGACGACACTTTTTCTTTCTGTTCTTCTTTGGATAATTTCTGCTGGCGAAGACCGTAGGCCACATTCTGCTCAACATTCAGGTGAGGAAATATCGCGTAATTCTGAAACACCATGTTGGTTGGTCGAAGATGTGCCGGCATATCGGTGATGTCCTGACCATCGATACGCACTGTGCCTCTCCCAGGTGTTTCAAGCCCCCCGAGGATTCGCAGCAAAGTTGTCTTACCGCAGCCCGATGGTCCCAACAGGGAAAAGAATTCCCCCTGACGAACAGAGAGCGAGACATCGTCGACCGCCGTCACGCCGCCAAAGGACTTCGAAACACCCACAATATCGATAAAACGGTTATCCAATGATCACATCTCCCGACTCTGAATCTGAGGTGTTACGTCGCCGAAACCATTCAGCGAGCAGCACGATGAAGACGCTCGCAATCAAAATGCAGGCCCCCAGCGCCAAAACACCGGGAAGCAGTTTTGGAAACCGCAACTGGTTCCACATGAAAACGGGTAATGTGGGTTCCGTACTGCCGAGGAAAAAAGCCATAATGAATTCATCGAACGAAATCGTAAAGGTTAATAACAGGCTCGCCACAATGCCCGGCAACACATTGGGGAAAGTCACCCGCCAGAACGTCCACCAGCCGTTTTCGCCCAGATCATACGATGCTTCCTCCAACGACCTATCAAACCCTTCAAAACGTGACATCAGCACGACCATGGCAAACGGCACGCAAAGAAGAATATGCCCTGCCGCGATGCTCACCAGACCCAATGAACCGCCGGCCCGCAGAATCACCATCAGTAGCGCCATTGCGAGGATGATCTCAGGAACGACCAGCGGCAGCATGATCATGGCCACCACCGGCTTCTGGCCGGGCAACCGGTAACGGATGACCGCTCTTGCCCCAAGAATACCCAACACTGTACTGATGAACGCGGTTGCCAGCCCCACTTTGAGACTATTCACCAGAGCGCGGTGCAGTGCATCATTCGCCAGCATGGACTCGTACCATTTCACAGTCCAGCCGCGCAGCGGGAAACTGATATAGATGGAATCATTAAAGGAGAACAGCGGCAAAAAAAGTACCGGCACATACAAATAGGCCACATAGATCACAGCGTAGGTGCCGAGAATACGGGTAGCGAGCCGTGTGCCCTGATTCATCCCCTTCTCCCACTGAGACGGCGCGCCGACCACACGAAAACACCGACCAGAATAGCCACAATAGTCATGGAAGTCAGAGAAATAGCCGCACCTGAGGGCCAGTTGCTGCCCCGCCCAAACTGAAACTGAATCACGTTCGCGATCATGTAACCGTCGGACCCGCCGACCAGGGAGGGCGTGACGTAATCACCCACGGTTGGAATGAAGATCAAAACACATGCCGCCATTATTCCCGGCAAGGCCAAAGGCAGGATGATTCGAAAAAACCGGATAAAAGGACTGTCGCCAAGATCCGTTGCTGCCTCCAATACAGTACGGTCTATTTTTTCAAGCGACACATAAATCGGCAAAATGGCGACCGTAGCCCAGGCATGCGTCAGCGTAATGACGACGGCTGTCGGGTTGTACATAAGAAAATCCAGCGGTTCGCTGATGATTCCGAGGTAAATCAGGCCTGAGTTGACAGCGCCGTTGTAGCCCAGGATCACTTTCCACGCGAATACGCGCAACAGGTAACTGGTCCAAAACGGCAGGGTGACCAGGATGATCCAGACCATCTTGTGACGCTTGACATAGAAGGCAATGAAATAGGCCAACGGGAAGGCCATGACGACCGTAGCCAGGGTGGTAAGACCCGAGATCGACAACGACCGTAAAAAGAGCACCCGGTACATATCCCGGGTCAGCGCTTCGACGTAATTGTTCAGCGTCCCGCTCATATCGAAGGCCATATGACCGGTCTGCTGCCAGAAACTCATCACCACCATTCCGAGCACGGGTATGAGCATCAGCGTGCCTACGATCATCAGCGTCGGAGAGAGCAGCAGATAGCCGCGCAGCCCCGGTCGCCGACCGATAAAGCCGCGGGCTTGAGAAAGCGTGCTGGTTTGAGCGCTATCTAGAGGCATCGTCAAAGTCTGGCCGGTAAAGTGTCAATGACGCTCTTGGAAGATTACGTAATCTTCCAAAAATTGATCTGAACCGCAGTAGTCCTAGTCGCTGTCCGACGATTGACTGACGGAAACTCCTACTTCCAAAATTTTTGACTGCAAGGACTTGCGAAACAAAAGACGATGCCCTGCCTGGCAGATGCCAAACAGGGCATCGATCGGACTCAGAAGCCGGTCTTGATCGCCTCGAAGTCGCGATTAATCCGGGTCTCCACCTCATCAGACTGGGGAATGCCCATATGCCCTGCATTAAGGTAAGCAATCGGATCCTTATCCAGGCCGAGCTGGGCCAGCACACCGGGATCGGCCATCTTGAATGATGCCGAGTTGGAGTGCCCATAACCCCAGTAGTCAATAACGTATACCCCGGTCTCACGGGACGTCATCGCATTGACGATGTCATAAGCCCCGTCAAGGTTAGGCGCATCCTTATGCATCATCAAGCCGCAGCACCAGGTAAGCGCGCCCTCTTTAGGGCCCGCAAAACGTACCGGGTGGCCTTCGGCTGCAAGCGCGACCGGTGTTTCGTTCCAGGTGGTCGCCATGACAATTTCACCAGAAGCCATTGCCTGCTGCAGCGACGTCATATCATTCGTAAACATCCGCACCTGCGGCCGGAGTTTCTTCATCAGGGCATTGGTCTTGTCGATATCTTCACCCGTCAGCGGCTTGCCAATATCAACACCTGCCAGAATAGCCATGCAGTACCAGGTATCGGCGGCACTGTCGATCACCGCAATCTTGCCTTTGTAGCGCGGATCGAAGAGCATCTCCCAGGACTCAGCTTTGCCCTCAAGGTCAACGAGATCAGTGCGGTAGGTAATTGAAGTCGCGCCCCAATCGAAAGGCATGAACCATTGGCCGGCACTGTCATTGGCTCCCGGCAGATTAACCAGGGCGCCAAAAAGATCGCCATAGGAAGACAGTCGCGATTTGTCCATCCCCTGGAACATGCCCGAATCCTTCCAGCGTGGTATATCGTTAGAGCATGGGTGGGTGACATCGACCACAAAGCCCGCTTTCATCTTGGTGAATCCTTCTTCGGCATCCCCAAATGTCACATAGTTAGGCGGCCCTCCATGCTGGGCGATATACGGCGCGAACATGCCATCATCATCGTAGCCGCCCCAGGTGAAGTACGTGGCGTTATCGGCAGCCAGTGCAGAGCGCATTCCCAGCGGCACGGCGCCAACGGCAAACCCCATGGCCCCCAGGGCCTTGAGTGCCTGGCGGCGGGTAAACTGCCCATCCTGAAGCCGGGCAATAAATTCTTTGCTTTGTGTCATTGATCCCCTCCTTTAATTGTTTAGAAATTCTCAGGGCACTAACTCCCTAGGTAAAGGCTAAATCATCGCCGGTACCGTGTCTAGCAGACTCTGAAACACCTCGGTCTCAGGCTACAATCCGGCCTATGCCGGTCCCGCATCCTGAAATTTTCAAGGCCTACGATATCCGCGGAATCGTAGGGCACTCTCTCACTCTCCAGATCGTCGAACAGATCGGGCGGGCTGTAGGCTCCGAGGCGCTCTCTGCCGGGGATAGCGCGGTGGTGATCGGCAGGGATGGCCGCCTCTCAGGTCCCGCTATTTCAGACGCTCTGATAGAGGGCATCTGCGCCACCGGCTGCGATGCGGTCGATATCGGGATGGTGCCGACACCCCTGACCTACTTCGCCACACATGCGCTCGATATCGGCTCCGCCGTTTCAGTCACTGGGAGCCACAACCCGCCCGACTACAACGGCCTCAAGATCATGATCGGCACCCATACGCTGGCAGCCGAACGCATTCAGGATTTACGTAAACGGATTGAGACACAGTCCTTTGCCGAAGGTCAGGGAGCGCGGCGAAGCGAAGACGTCGTTCCGACATACATGCAGCGGGTCGCGGGAGATATCCAGCTAAAGCGCCCGCTCAAGGTGATCACCGACTGCGGGAACGGCGTCGCCGGCATGGCAGCGCCGCAATTGATGCGCGACATCAGCTGTGAGGTTGTTGAACTTTACAGTGACATTGACGGCACTTTCCCCAATCATCATCCCGACCCCAGCGTTGCCGATAATCTTGTGCAGCTCATCGAAGCCGTACAAATAGAGAAAGCTGACTTAGGGCTCGCGTTTGACGGCGATGGTGACCGCCTGGGTGTGGTCACTGACGCGGGCCAGGTGATCTGGCCGGACCGGCAGATGATCCTCTTTGCCCGTGACATCCTGGCCCGCAATCCCGGCGCCAAGATCCTTTATGACGTCAAGTGCACACGGCTATTGCCCAAAGCCATCGAGGATGCCGGAGGCGAGGCCCTGATGTGGAAGACGGGGCACTCGTTCATCAAGGCGAAGCTGAGGGAAACAGGCGGCGCATTTGGCGGCGAGATGAGCGGCCACCTCTTCTTCAAGGAGCGCTGGTACGGCTTTGATGACGCGCTGTATGCTGCCGCCCGACTGTGCGAAGTGCTATCGGGTGATGACAGGCCGCCAAGTACTGTCTTCGCTGAAATTCCCGACACCGTGAACACACCCGAACTTCGAGTCGAAATGAACGAAGGAGAGCATCATGCTCTCATCCAAGAGCTTGTTGCCAACAGCAATTTCTCCGGCGGTTCGGTCTGCAACATTGACGGGGTACGTGTGGATTTTGAAGACGGTTTCGGTCTCGCGCGGGCGTCGAACACAACACCGACCGTGATTCTGCGCTTTGAGGCAGACACGGCTTCTGCGCTGGAACGAATTCAGGACCTTTACCGCGAGCAGATTCTGGCCCTGCGGCCGGCACTCACACTACCGTTTTAAGAGTTGCCTCGGTTGCGGCTTACTCATGCCCGACGAGTCGGACTTCGGGAACTCTCTGGCGCAGCGCGCTGATCAAATCAGGAATGAGACCCCGTTCCGGGATGACCGTCACCCAAAGCAGATTCAGCCTGACATTTAGGTCAGCGAATACCACCTGACGGTAGCGGCCGAGCACTGCCTGCAGCCCTGATACCCGCTGTGCCATCTCGACTTCGGGCAGCTCACGTATTCGGGGAATCAGCACCATAAAGTCACTGTAGAGGGTGCCGTCCTCCGCACGGGTCGGCACCCGTTGATAAAGCGGCTCGGTCGGCTCCATAGTCGGGCGGGAGGGGGTTCGAACCGTCATCTTCATGAACGTCACTTCCTAAGATACGACCCACCAGGACATCGTTACGCCACAATGGTTTCGATTGCCGTCGGGCGCTGGTATCCCCGGGGCAGTGCCCTGCCCCGCTGCGCCCGCGACCCGGCAAAGGTATCGATATCCGAGGGCTTTAGACGCATGCTCTGCTTCCCCGCATAAAGACGCAGCGCATCGCCTTCACGGAACACAGCGATCCCCACCAGTTTCTCTTCTCCCGCCTTATGGCGTGCCCCGGGAATATTGACCAGTTTAACGCCCTTTCCCTTTGGCAGCAGCGGCAGTTCCGCCAACGGGAAAATCAAAAGACGTCCGGTATCTGTGATGGCGGCAACCCAGTCGTCCTCGTACTCAAACACGCGCTGTGGTGACAGCACCCCGGCACCGCGTGCGCTGAGAACCGCTTTGCCTGACTTGTTTCGGGTCAGCAGATCCTCTAGGGTCGCCACGAAACCATATCCGGCGTCGGAAGCCAAAAGAAAACGGCTATTGTTTTCACCTATCATGATGCCGCAGAACGTTGCGCCCGCGGGCGGTTTCAATTGCTTGGCGACCGGCTCGCCGAGGCTCCTGGCGGAGGGCAGTTCATGAGAGCGCAGACCATATACCCGCCCGGTAGAATCAATACATAACAAAGGCTGATTTGTTCGCCCCGGGCCGGAATGCAGATATCCATCATCTCCACGGTAAGCCAGTTCTCGTGGATCAATATCCGTTCCCTTGGCCGCCCGGATCCATCCATTGCGTGATAAGACCACAGTGATGGGCTCCGAGGGAATCAGGGCTGTCTCGCTGAGCGCCTGGGGCGCATCCCGCACGACAAGAGGCGAGCGCCTGTCATCGCCGAAATCCTCAGCGTCAGCCATGAGTTCCTTACCCACCACCTTTTTCAGGCGATCACGCGACTTCAGGATTTTCTGAAGTTCTGCCTTCTCACGGGCCAACTCCTGCTGCTCCCCATTAATCTTCATCTCTTCAAGTTTGGCCAGATGCCGCAACTTCAACTCCAGGATGGCCTCTGCCTGGGCCTCACTCAGCTTGAACCGCTTCATCAGGACTTTCTTTGGCTCTTCTTCCTGTCGGATGATCATGATGACGGCATCGAGATTCAGGAAGGCAATGAGGAGTCCGTCCAGAATGTGCAGGCGTTTAACGACCCGGTCGAGTCGAAACTGAAGTCGCCGCTTGACGGTAGATAACCGAAACTCCAGCCATTCCATGAGTGTGCTCTTGAGGTCAAACACTTTAGGCCGGCCGTCAAGGCCGATCATATTCATGTTGATCCGGTAACTCTGTTCAAGAGAGGTTGTGGCAAAGAGATGATCCATTAACGCCGCTTTATCGACCCGGTTGGATCGGGGTTCAATAACGATCCGGGTGGGATTCTCGTGATCTGACTCGTCCCGAATATCATCCACGATGGGCAGTTTCTTTGACAACATCTGTGTCGCCACCTGTTCAATAATCCGCTCTCCGGACACTTGATAGGGCAAGGCTGCGATGACGATATCAGCGCCCTCCGTGCGCCACACTGCCCGCTGACGCACTGAGCCATATCCGGTGCGGTATACCTCGCGGATCTCCTCCACTGGTGTCACGATCTCCGCCTCGGTCGGGAAATCCGGTCCCTGGATATGCTCACACAACTGATTCAGCGTAGTCCGACTATTGCCCAGCAGACGGATGGCGGCACTGACGACCTCTCTGAGGTTGTGCGGCGGGATATCGGTCGCCATCCCAACCGCAATGCCGGAACTTCCGTTGAGCAGGACATTGGGCAAACGTGCCGGCAGCAGCCGGGGCTCACGCAGCGTCCCGTCAAAGTTAAGACCCCAATCCACGGTACCCTGACCCAGTTCCGACAACAACATCTCAGCAAAGCCGGAAAGCCGGGCTTCGGTATAGCGCATCGCCGCAAACGACCGCGGATCATCCTGGGAGCCCCAGTTACCCTGCCCATCCACAAGGGGGTAGCGAAAACTGAACGGCTGCGCCATCAACACCATCGCCTCATAGCAGGCCGAATCCCCATGCGGATGAAACTTGCCCAGGACATCTCCTACGGTTCGGGCGGATTTCTTATACTTTGACGACGCCGCCAAGCCCAACTCGGACATGGCGTACACAATCCGTCTTTGAACGGGTTTCAGGCCGTCGGCAAGGCTCGGCAGTGCTCTGTCGAGCACCACGTACATGGAGTAATTGAGGTAAGAGCGTTCGGTAAACGCAGAGACCGGCACGGTCTCGTGTTTGCGCGTGCTGACTCGTGCCGCTGCAGCAGGGCGCTTCGTCTTTTTGGATTTCGATGTCGGTTTCCGCCGTGCAGTCGCTGGCATAAAGTAACCTGAATTCAGTGTGGCACAATGGCGCGCTCGATAACCGCCATTATAGCCATCTCATGGTTCAACCCCTTGCAAAACTCCAATAACGATATACCGGATCGCCTGGTTGATGGGTCGCTGCCGACCGACTCGGATTCCCTGCTGCTGGAACTGGCGTCGCTGGGCATCGATGCTCCAATCATTGAGCATCCGCCCATGTTTACCGTTGAGGACAGTAAGGCGCTGCGGGTCACCCCCGGCGGACAGGGTGATATCAAGAATCTTTTCCTGCGAAATAAGAAAGGCAAGATGTGGCTAGTCAGCTGTCATGAGGATCGAGAGGTTGACCTCAAGGCATTGGCCAAGGCGCTGGGTGCCGGACGCTTTTCTTTTGCCTCAGAGGCCCGCATGATGGCGTACCTGGGCATCAAGCCGGGATCGGTTTCTCCTCTTGCGCTGGTTAATGACCGGACCCGGGCCGTACGTTTCGTAATCGATCGTGACCTCATGAAAACTGAGGTGATCTATCTGCATCCCCTGGTCAATACCAGGACGACTACGATCGCGACTGACGACCTATTGGCTTACTGCGCACAGACTGGTCACCCCGCGGACATCATTACCTTCGCCGAAGATGGCTTACACTGTGCATTCGTGGAACACGATGAGACCGACCATGTCTGACCCTATTGAGAACTTAAGCCTTTCTGCCATTGGGCAGGCGTTGCGGGACGGATCTGTGAATGCCGTCGAACTGACTCAGCATTGCATCGACCATCACGAGCCCTCACTGAACGCCTACCGCGAGTGGACCCCGGATCAGGCTATTGGTCAGGCTCAGGCAGCGGATGAGGCCTTCGCCAATGCTCACGATGCAGGCGCCCTTCAGGGAATTCCGATTTCCGTCAAAGATCTTTACGGCGTTAACGATACGCAGACTTTTGCCGGCTCCCCAGCGCCAATGCCGCCGCCCTGGCAATCTGAAGGTGATCTCATCAAGGGCTTGCGCTCCCGTCACGCAGTGTTCTCCGGGAAGACGCATACCGTCGAGTTCGCATTCGGCGGTTTGGGCGTTAACAGCCACTGGGGAACCCCGAGAAACCCCTGGGATGCCGACGAGCATCGTGTTCCCGGAGGCTCAAGCAGCGGCGCCGGCGTCAGCCTGTGCGAAGGCACTGCGCTCGTTGCGCTTGGCTCGGACACGGCCGGTTCGGTTCGGATCCCGGCAAGCATGACCGGTAATGTCGGCCTGAAAACGAGTTATGGCCGGTGGCCTGTCTCTGGCATCTTCCCACTGAGTCCGTCATTAGATACTGCCGGGATTCTTACGAAAAGTGTCGCGGACGCGGTTACTGCGTTCTCCGCCATCGATCCCCATCAACGCAGTTATGGTCCGAGGCTCGCCCGCGAGGTTGCCCGATGCTCGCCGAGCGACTTTGTGATGGGCACCGGTGAGTCCGCTTTATGGGACGGCTGTGAGCCCGGAATCTGTGAAACCGTGGAGGAGGCACTGAAGGCATTGGGACAGGCTGGCGTAAAAACCCTGGGCGCACAACTGCCGGAGGCGGCACCCGCGATCGAACTGCTCGGGGTGGGCAGCGTGGTCGCAGCCGAGATTGACGAGATGCTATCCTCAACCGCGCCCCAATGGCGCGATACCCTTGATCCGATCGTTTCCTCACGCATCCGTGACGGAGGATCCATCAGCGCCAGTGAATACCTGCACCGGCACCGTCGTCTTCGAGAACTCAGCCGCAGCGCAGCCCAGCGATTTTCGGAATGTCAGGTCATGGTAAGCCCGACGGTTGCCATCACGCCGCCTGTCATTGATGATATCCAGACAATAGAGACCTATCGCCCAAAAAATATGGACGCCCTGCGAAACACCTGCCCAGCCAACTATCTTGGACTGTGCGCCGTTACGCTGCCGGTCGGACTTGACGCCAGCCGGATGCCCGTCGGCCTACAGTTGATCGCACCACACGGTCACGAAGAACAGCTGCTCGCGGTGGCCACTTGTGTTGAAGGTATCCTGGGATCAGGACGAGATCGTCTGGGGGTTCCCCCTTTGCTAAGAAGAAACTGAAATCATGATTGCACCACGTCAGGTCCAGGTCGAAAGCGAGGAGCAGATCGGCGACGGCTACCTCAAGGTCACCCGGTATCTCCTGCGTCATGAGCAGTATGACGGGAACTGGACGCAGACCCTTTCGAGGGAAGTGATGGAGCGCGGCGAAGTGGCTGCTGTCCTGCCATTCGACCCGGTGCGCAGCGAAGTCGTCCTGATTGAGCAGTTTCGTATCGGCGCGTGGTCTGCTCAGTGGCCCCAGCCCTGGCTTGTTGAATGCGTTGCAGGTGTTGTTGAATCGGGGGAAACGCCGGAAGAGATGGTAAGACGCGAAGCGCATGAGGAAGCGGGATGCGATATTACAACCCTTGAGCCCATCGCCCAGTATTTTTCCACGCCTGGCGCCTGTTCCGAGAAGGTAGATCTATTCTGCGGTCGGGTGGATGCGGCGGAACTGGGGGGCGTACATGGACTTGCCGAAGAGGGAGAAGATATCCGTGCGACCGTCTGGACCCTGCCGGATGCCCTCGCACTGCTCGAGACCGGTCGAATCTGTAACAGCATGACACTCATTGCGCTGCAGTGGCTTGCCGGACATCACATCACACTGACCGAAAAGTGGCTCAGGGAAGCCTAGAAACAGCTTCTGGAGGAGAGGTTACAGCGTGAGATCGGATGGCGTCTCGCGTACGGTCGACGCCATTGCGATAGCGTTGGGGACATCACGCAACCACTCGTAATAGATCCCCTTGATGCCGCTCACCACCACTCCGGCATCGCGCATTCTGCAGAGTCCAGCCTCATGGTGGTGTCCCGGTGACGCCGTGGCATCATCAGCCACCCAAACCCGGTAACCCGCGTTAACAAGATCAACGGCTGACTGCGCCACGCAGACATCCGTCTCCTGGCCGACGAGGACCAGGTCTTTTCGATTTAAGGCTACCAGTGCATCGCGTATATCTTTTTGCCCGTACAAACTGAAGACCATTTTGTTAAACACCGTCTGACCCTCGGGCAACAGTGCCTTGAGCCGGGGCAGCATATCGATCCCGCCCGAGACGTCTTCTGCAGTGGCGAGTACTGGAATCCCGAGCACCTTCGCGACATGGATGATCCAGGCGATTCGCTCTACCAATGGCTCGCGATCAGCGGGCGGCAGTTTGGATAGAAAATTCTCCTGTACGTCGATAACAACCAGAACGCTGTTGTCCTTTTCCAGCAACGGCACAGACGTCTTGCGCTCTTCAGTCGTCGCGCAGGCGGCGAATCAGGCTGGACGTATCCCACCGGCCGCCGCCCATAGCCTGCACTTCAGCGTAAAACTGATCCACCAGGGCGGTGACGGGCAAACGCCCTTTTACCCGCCGGGCCTCGTCGAGGCAGAGTCCCAGATCCTTGCGCATCCAATCCACCGCAAACCCGAATTCGAATTCATCCCGATCCATGGTGTGACCCCGGTTCTCCATCTGCCAGGACTGCGCGGCCCCTTTGGAAATGACTTCGAGCACCTTCCCGACATCCAACCCGCAACGGCTGGCAAAATCCAACCCCTCCGACAACCCCTGCACCAGGCAGGCGATGCAGATCTGATTGACCATCTTGGTTAACTGGCCACTCCCCACCGGCCCCATCAACCCCACTGCTCGTGCGTAACTGTCGATGACCGGCCGAGACTTATCAAAAGTCTCCTGAGATCCTCCCACCATTACGGTGAGCACTCCGTTTTCAGCGCCAGCCTGACCCCCCGAGACCGGTGCATCCAGGAAAGCGATA
>CEUY01204679.1_pt1 | contig 16666 bp, 14 predicted proteins | sample 361481 | NCBI WGS metagenome assembly CEUY01 (sample SAMEA2622737, study PRJEB7988) | marine metagenome | isolation source: saline water (ENVO:00002010), including
TTATGATGGTGTCAATTGCAACTGCCGTCTTCCCTGTTTGCCTGTCCCCAATTATCAATTCACGTTGGCCTCGGCCGATCGGAACCATTGAGTCGATTGACTTGAGGCCGGTTTGCACTGGCTCCGATACAGATTGGCGGCTGATTACTCCTGGCGCCACTTTTTCAATAGGAGATGTCCCATCCGTTTTTACAGCGCCTTTGCCATCTATGGGGTTTCCTAGCGCATCTACCACTCGACCTAAAAGGCCATCTCCCACTGGAACCTCTAAAATTCGTCCGGTGCATTTAACCGTATCCCCCTCGACTATATGTTGATAATCACCAAGCACAACTGCGCCCACAGAATCTTGTTCTAAGTTTAATGCTAACCCAAACGTGTCTCCCGGAAATTCCAACATCTCACCCTGCATAGCGTCTGCAAGGCCATGGACTCTCGAGATCCCATCCGTTAGGCTAACTACGGTCCCTTCAGTGCGAGCCTCTGTGCTTGCATCAAAATCTTTGATTCTTTCTTTGATCAGTTCGCTAATCTCAGATGGGTTTAACTGCATAGCCATATGTCTTATTCCTTTTAATTACGGGGTTTAAGGGGGGCTTGCCCCTATTATCGCAGCGAGCTTGTTTAGCCGGGCTTGAACAGAGCCGTCAATAACTAGATCACCGGCACGAATTACCGCCCCTCCGACAAGCTTTTTATTGATTCTACACACAAGCTCTACATTGCGGCCTAGGCGCTGCTTCAGGGCTTTGGAAATACGCTGCTGCTCTTGATCAGAAACAGGCAAAGCCGACTCTAGCTCTGCTCGCACAGTTCGTTCAGCCTCTGCTTTTAATTCTTCATACTGGTGTGCTATTTCAGGCAAAACAAGCAACCGCCGATTCTGCGCTAGTAGCCGGACGAGATTTGCTGCCTCAACATCAACCTGACCGCCACATACCTCAAGCAGAATCTTACCAAGATCCTTTTTTGAGATCTTTGGGTTAATACATAGTGCCTTCATGTCACGATTAGCGGAAACCGTTGCCATTAAAAGAAGCGAGTTAGACCATTGGCTGAGCTTGCCGGCTGCATTAGCCAACTCAAATATTGCCTGTGCGTAAGGTCGAGCAATGTTAGCGTTCTCTGCCAAATCTATAGTCCTTTGGCTAAGTCATCTAGCATCTTGGAGTGGGCGCTAGCATCAACCTCACGCTCGAGAATCTGGCTTGCGCCTGCCACCGCCAAACCTGCCACCTGTTGGCGCAGCTCTTCACGAGCATGATTTGTCTCCTTGTCAATTTCGCCACGCGCCGCTACCAGAATCCTCTCACCCTCTGCGCGCGCCGTAGTCTTGGCCTCTTCAATCATTTCTGTTTCGCGCCGCTCTGCTCTACGAATAATTTCTTGAGCTTGGCCCTTTGCCTCTTCAATTACCTTAGTCGCGTTTTCCTCCGCTTGTGCTTTTTCCTTTCGCCCCTCGTCTGCTGCGGCCAAGCCGTCTGCAATACGAGCCTTCCTCTCATTGAGCGCTCCAATAATTGGGGGCCATACAAACTTCATACAAAACCACACAAACACCGCGAAAGCAATGCTTTGTCCAATAAGGGTCGCGTTTATATTCATAATTATCTTTTATGTTAAGTGGAATAAGGCGCCTCAGCCGACAATGGCGAACATAATATAAAGAGATATCGCCACACCAATAATTGGTATTGCGTCTACCAAGCCCATGATGATAAAGAACTGGCTGCGCAACATCGGCAAGAGCTCGGGCTGTCTAGCAATTCCTTCCAAGAATCGAGCCCCCAACATACCGACCCCTATCGCTATACTAAAGCCTGCTATACCAAGAAGTGCTGCACCAGCGACGTACAGCAAAGCAATATCCATACCCATAACTTTCTCCTATATTTAGAAAAACATCAGCTTGAAATCGTTAACAATATTTTCACCTATATTTAATGGTGGCTATGAGCCATCTCCATATATACAACCGTCAGCGTCATGAAAATAAACGCTTGGAGCATCACGATCAGGATGTGAAACACCGCCCAAGCCCACTGCAAGACCCCTCCCGCGACCCCTAGTACTAAACCGCCAGAAAACAATAACGCAATAAGTATAAAGATTACCTCTCCCGCAAAAAGATTGCCAAACAAACGAAGTGACAGCGAGACAGGTTTTGAAATAAGACTAACAAACTCCAAAAAGAAATTCATTGGAATAAATAAGATTTTTAAGATTGGGTTTTTCGCTTGAAATGGCTGCATTGTCAGCTCTGCCGCGAAACCCAAAGGCCCTTTGACCTTAACACTGTAAAAAATTGTCAGGATAAAAACACCTAACGCCATTCCAAAGGTGGCGTTCGGATCTGTGGTCGGAACGACCTTCATATATTCAATTCCCATAAGCTTTGCTAGCTCTGGAATCCAGTCTACAGGAACTAAATCCATAGTATTCATCAACAAAATCCATACAAATAAAGTCAGCGCCAAGGGGGCCACCATGTCATTTTTATGAGTGAAGGAGCTTCGAACCTGGCTGTCGATAAAATCCACCACCCACTCAACAAAATTTAGAAAGCTGCCAGGAGTATCCGCCGTCGCTTTTACGGCCGCCATCCTAAACAGCCAGAGGAAAGCCACGCCCAACAACACGGACCAAAACATAGTATCAACGTGCACTGCCCAGAATCCCATTTCTTTCGCCTCCTGGGCTGTGTGGGCAAACCCCCAGGTTCCGTCAGAATGCTGTCCGTAAGTAAGATTTTGAAGGTGGTGTTTTATGTAGCCAGTAGTTGTTAATTTTTCGGTCGCCATTTTTTGGCCTAGTTTTCTGTATTTTCGTTAAGAGGCAATTGTGTTTTTTGAAGAGCCAACAACACAATAGTCGTAATTAGCGCAACCAACAAGCCAATCGCGAAACCGCCTATTCGCACTTCATCAACAACCACGAAAACAGCCACGCACAAAACGGTAACAATTGCCAACTTGCCAAACTCTGCACTATACATTAACAAAGCCTCGTTCTGTGCCCGCCTTTTTTTCGGCAAAACAAACACCTTCCATATGGCATAGCCGTTTCCAATCACCCCTACACTGAACCCCATGACCGCGGATTGGGTCTCTCCTGGAGCCAACACTAACAGCACCAAAACCACTAGCACTAGCGAAAATACGTGCCACGAGATCACTCTAAAAAATTTAGCGCCCCTAGCGTCCATTCGGTCGATCCGCCACCTTCGATTAGGCGCCTTAGGCCAGAAGCGTAACACCCATCGGCGCCGTTGTTTTGGGTTTACGACCAACGGCCGCGCAGTATAGGGTAAACCCCACAAAACGGTCAATGTTCCACAATTTATGTTTGCCCCAAATTCGTCACTAAGAATTATAATTGACTTAGGTATAACTAATAAAGACTGTTTAGTTAAGCCTAGTTTATCCTGCCTAAAAATAATATTTGTCTAATCCCCCTCAACGAGCAATTCACGCGTGCTAAACTGCTGCTCCACTCTCACCCCAAGACATTATACCCATGGATCTTGAGCTGGCTCGTTTCAATATGATTGAACAACAAATTCGCCCGTGGGGCGTAACCGATAACTGGGTTCTGGAACTTTTTGAAGCAATACCTAGAGACCTTTTTGTGTCTGCCAATCAACGAGCATTGGCTTTTGCTGATCTAAATCTACCAATTGGCAAAAATGAAACAATGTGGCAGCCAAAAATAGAAGCGCGAATTCTGCAAGCCCTGTCTCCTCAAAAAACGGAACGAGTTCTTGAGATTGGCACTGGGAGCGGATACTTTACTGCCTTGTTGGCTAGTTGCTCACAACATGTTACTAGCGTTGATATCTATCCCGAGTTCATTGAGCAAGCAACCGTCCGATTAAATTCCCATAAAATCAATAACATAGGCCTAATCGAGGGCGACGGAGGGCTAGGTTGGCCTTCAGCAAATCAGTGGGATGTTATAGTTTTGACCGGCGCTGTTGCCTGTTTGCCTAACAGCTACCTTGAGGCCCTTGCACCAAAAGGAAGGCTTATTGCTATAGTTGGGCAAGAACCAGTGATGGAGGCACAAATGTTTTCACATAACAGTAACGAAGGCTGGGTTATAAAGTCTCTATTTGACACGGTGGTTCGCCCACTAACTAACTCGGAACAACCAAGCAAATTTAGCTTTTGATTGATAGATTAAAGTTTTGAGAGCTTCTTCAACATTGACAAGCTTTGTGGCCTCGGTTTTGGTTGCAGCTGCTTTGATAGCGCTGCCTTGGGGTTCCGCGGCTTTCGCTGATCAAGAGTATACGGTTGTCGCCGGCGACACAGCCTGCGAAATCGCCCAAAAGTTTTCCGTGGCCTGTAAGGGCCTAATAAACCTAAATAATCTAGGAAGTGATGCGCTAATAGTCGTCGGTCAAACACTGCAAATACCTGTCTCTTCGGCGCCCGTACTAAAACAAGTAGTCGTAGAGCCTGGGCCTATCGCTTCGCCGACGGAAACTTCAATTGTTCAGGATATTGAGGAGCCGCCCCCAACCGTAGACCTTAACGACGAGTTCGATGACTTGGAGGCTTTAAAAGGGGCTGACCTCTGGGCTGTCTTTTCCGAAGCGCGGGCCAACGACCCCGTTTTCGCGGCTCAACGAATACGCCATACCGCAGCAGCGCAAGCAGTTCCTCAGGCCCGCGCTACGCTGCGACCCCAACTTACCTTCGGGAGCGATTTGACCCGCACATACGACGATGACTTCAAAGATAGTGATTCGTTGCGCACTTCTATATCGGCAACTCAGAGCCTATACAATTCCTCGGCCTCTATTGCCCTCGATCAAGCCAAATACCGGGTCTCTATGGCTGATGCCGATTATCGCGCCTCAGAACAAGATCTAATTCTTCGGGCCGCCAGGGCTTATTTTTCTGTGCTTAGCATGGCTGACAACTTAATTTTATCTGAGAAAACTCAGGAGCTAGCAAGCAGGCGGCTTGGCCTGGCTACAGAGCGGCTTAATGCCGGAATTGGGACACGGACTGACCTTTTTGATGCGGAAGCGATGTATGAAGGCGCCATTGCCGATGGAATTGAGGCGACTAAGCTTTTAGATGATGTCAAACAAGCTCTAACGCTTTTGACTGGCAATGAAACTGGGCGACTCTTGAGGCTAGGATCAAAAACGAGCTTAGGCCAGCCTTTGCCAAATAATCCGGGTGCCTGGGTTGAGGCAGCGCTTGCTAATAATTTCAAGCTTTTGGCCGAGAAACACAATCTGTCGGTTGTGAGGCTTGAGGCCGAGAAAAAAAGAGCGGCTCGCTTTCCTACATTAGGAGCATCGCTAACAACCTCTTTTACGGATACTGAGAAAAAAAATACTACACAAACAGCGCTGACTTTGCGGCTCTCGGTGCCCCTTTTGAAGGGAGGGTTGATGAGATCTCAAATAAAAGAGGCGGATTTGAATCTCGAGGCTGCGTATGCCAATTTCGAAGCTAGTCGGCGGGAAATTCAAATTCAAGCTCGGGGCGCCTTCTTGTCCATCAACAGCCGTCTTCGAAGAATTGACGCGTTAGCTGGCGCAGTTAGGTCAAAACAAAGCGCTTTGCAAGCTAAAGAAGGTGGGCTAGCGGCCGGCATCAATACAGTTACTGAGGTTTTAGATGGTCGGCGAGATTTATTTCTAGCCCAATTTAATCACCTCAAAGAACGATACGACTTTATCCTAGAAACTCTTGAGCTAGAAGCATTGGTCGGCGACCTAACCGCCGATGACATTCGCCGAATTAGTGCGCTACTAGAATAGCGCAACAACAAAATTGGCGGCTGAAGCAAGCAACATGTTATTTTTACGTTTGCCTTTCTAAAATAACAGCGATGTCGCGCCGTATAGGCGGGTTTTGTCCTGCTTGCGGACGCCTCTAGCTACTTCCAGTCGAATGTCTGTTCGCACAAACCACCGCAACTTCCACACCAACCCAACCCCAAAACCAACCACTAAATTGTCTTTACGATTTTCGGCTTTTTCCGGCGTGGTCATTCCGAGGTCTGCAAAAACGGTTCCTTTGATTAGTTTATTGCCTGGCTGCAGAGGGGTTAAAAGCTGTATGTTGCCTAATATGAAAGAATTGCCCTCTACTGAGCTCCTTGTAACGCCCCGGATCGTCGAGTCACCGCCCAAACCAAAACAGGGATCACCGAAAATTGAACCTGAGCACCAGCCAAAGTGAGCGCGGCTGTTAACTTGTAAGAAATCTAGAAGAAACCCATGACGGTAATTTTTAAAAAAGCCTTGGCTTTGATAAGTTTCGTTACCATCGCTTACAGTCCGCCTTATGTCATAGCCGTATTCCCAGCCTTTTCGCCAGCCTGACAACAGTTCAAGATTGCTGTTCCTAACGCCGACTATCAATGTAAGCGCCTCAGTGTCAAAAAATAAGCCTGGGTCACCCGAAATTAGCCAGTGGTCATATGTTTGACGCTCAAAGCCCAACGAAACCGACCATGTTTCGGCGATCATAGTCTCTCGCGGTATTGGGGCTGATACCAAAAAACGGCTACTGGTGAGGGCTCTTTGATATTGCCCGCTCAGTCGGCCACGACGCTCATCCAAGCGAACGCGTTCCGAGTAAAAACCTAGCTCAATGTCAGCCGTTTGGACCAAAGCCTTAGGCGCCCGATATAGCAACTCAAGGCGATTTTCGTATTCTATATCCGCCTTATGGTAATCCTTGCGCCGTAACGACGCCTTAAACTCTTGGTTGAGGCCGAGAAAATTATCATTTCTAGCGGTAATTCCATATGTCCGGTCTCCATCACCGCTGATATTCATGATGGGAACAGGAACAAAAAATATCTTTTCTTTTACCTTAATCAGCAACCTATAGGCATCGCCGGCCGGATAAAGGCTTGTTTTCACCGAACGGAATAGCCCTAGCGACATAAGCATTTTTCTTGCTAGGGCTATATCGTTATGGTCAATCGTTTCACCGGCTGAAAAGCCCAGCTCTTTCAAGATAACCTCAGCGTGCGTGGTATCATTCCCCGATATTGAAATCTGCTCTAGTTTGTAGGTTATAGCTAAAGCTGGTAAGCTGATGAGCCACAACAAAACGACAAGAACACCCTGGCCGCTCTTCATCACAGGGAAGCGTCTTCTCGAAGCCGGTTTCGGGCGAGTTGCGTGTGTGTTAACGGGGCAGCCCGGATGGTCGAGTCAGGGGTGTAATCTATTGGCAAATTTTCGACCCAATATCGTGCCCGCTCTGAAGTTGTCCCAGAAGCATTCGTTTTGTTTTTAAACACAGGCGTCTCGAAAGAGCTCTTCCAGGACATCAATAATGGCCTCTAATCTTCGATTCTGCTATTTCGTTTTGGCGCTTTCCGTTAGCCTAACCACTACAGGCTGTGCTCCAAAGTTAGCAGGCGGCGGCCTTGCCACTGAGCCTCTAAACGACCCTCTGGAAAGCACAAACAGAGCATTGCATGGCTTCAATCAAGCAATTGATCAAACCACCTTCAAGCCTATTGCCAAGATTTATCGAAAAAGGTTGCCGTTGCCAGTTCGACTTAGTATTAACAATTTTTTCAGGAATCTCGGCGAGCCCACCACCATTGTAAATGATATTTTACAAGGAAAAGGGAAGCAGGCAGTAAATGATGGGGCCCGTTTTGCGATAAACACAACGCTAGGCCTGTTGGGTTTGCTTGATTTGGCAACTCCGCTGGGGCTGCCATATCACACTGAAGATTATGGCCAAACTCTCGCTCTTTGGGGCATGCCAAGCGGGCCATACTTGGTTCTACCAATTCTAGGGCCGAGCACGCTCCGCGACACGTTTGGCAAACTGCCCGCGCTATTCATCACAGATCCTCTTCTTCTTGTGTCTGACGAGCCCTATTTAGGCGGCGGACGTTATGGTCTGCTACACGCAAGCTTCCGCACCCTACATGCTATTGATTTAAGGGCACAGCTGCTTCCTTTGGATTCGTTGATGAGCCTACAAGTAGACTCTTACTCGTTTCTGAAAGCAACATTTAGACAAAACCGGTTGAATCAAATTCACGACATGGAGGAGAAATCAAATCAGCTCTCTGTTAGGGAAGAAGATGTGCTTTTTAGTGATTAATTAATACAAAAGATTGAACCCATTTTAAAAACTCATTGTTCAAATTTGCTACACTACCGGTCGATTAAAATAAGCCTACGCTTTATACTGCTTGGCAAATTGATTGACCGGGGAATTATGAGCTCATTGACAAACGCCTATGATATAGAGGTTTCAGTCGAAACGACCTACGTCGCCGAACACTCCGAGCCGGACGAAGATAGGTTTGTTTTTGCTTATACAATAACCCTTTTTAATCGCGGATCAATATCCGCGCAACTTCTATCTAGGCATTGGGTGATTACAAACGCCGATAGCCAGATCGAGGAGGTTCGCGGTGAGGGCGTGGTGGGGGAACAGCCAGTCTTGAAGCCCGGCGAGGGTTTTCGTTACACAAGTGGCGCAGTCATTGAAACCCCTGTTGGAACTATGCACGGCAGCTACCAAATGATTGCTGAAGACGGTCAAGAGTTTGATACGACTATTCCGGAGTTCGTTTTATCGGCGCCTCGAACCCTTCATTAAGTATTTGATAAATAATGCTTATCAGATATCTAGATTAGATACCGCAAAAGCGTTCTTTTCAATAAATTCCCGACGAGGCTCCACCTCCTCTCCCATTAATTCACTGAAGGTGTCATCTGCGCTTTTAATGTCCTCCACCGTTACCCTAGACAGCCGTCTGTTTGATGCGTCCATGGTTGTTTCCCAAAGCTGGTCGGCATCCATCTCGCCTAGACCCTTATAGCGCTGGATAGTCATACCTTTTTTTGCTTCTAGCAAAAGCCATTCTAGTGCGGCAGCAAAATTTTCGACGTTTGTCTCTTTGTCTCCTCTTCTAACTGTCGCGTTCAGCCCAACGAGCTCTAGGGAGTGTTTCCCCAATGCGACAATCCCTTGATATTCTCCCGAATCAAAAAATCTACTTTCAAGCGTTGTGCGTCGGAAATGGCCATGATTTTCTGATTCAATGAGAATCGCCCAACTGCCGTTAGCGATTTGATCAGCCGCTCGTATATTGTAGGTTGCTGAAAGGTGTTTAGTTGCTCCGCTTGTCAGTTGGTGTGTTAATCTTTCAGCCCACCTTTCAGCGTCGGTTACCGTCGCTCTGGCGCCGCCTTCAAGGGCAGGTATGTCTTTAAGGGCCCACAAAACGGCGGCTTCGTACCGACGGCTTAGCCGCTCGATGGTCGTGCTTACCGCTTTATAATTCTTCACAAGACCAAGCAGCTCTATTCCCGCCAATGTTCCTCCGTTTTTGTTCTCAATTGTGGCCCCCTGAATGGCTATATCTACAAGATACTTTTCTAGCTCATCGTCGTCCTTAATATAAACAGAAGCTTTCCGAGTAGTTAGTTTATATAATGGTGGCTCGGCAAAATAGATGTATCCTTTTTCTAGTAAAACCCTCATATTGCGATAGAAAAACGTCAGTAGTAAAGTCCTTATATGTGAGCCATCCACGTCCGCATCTGTCATAATGATTATTCGGTGATATCTTAGCTTGTTTACATCAAAATCTTCGCCAATCCCTGTGCCAAGGGCGGTTATCAATGTGCCCACCTGGTCTGAAGCCAACATCTTATCGAGGCGCGCTTTCTCAACATTAAGAATCTTTCCCTTTAGCGGTAAAATGGCCTGATACCGCCGGTCACGAGCTTGCTTCGCTGAACCCCCTGCTGAATCTCCTTCCACCAGATAAATCTCACTTTCTGCGGGATCCGTTTCTTGGCAATCAGCGAGCTTGCCCGGCAGCCCCCCCATATCTAAGGCGTTTTTCCGCCTCGTAAGATCTCTCGCTTTTCTTGCTGCCTCTCTCGCCCTAGCCGACTCAAGAATTTTATCAATTATCGAACGTGCGTCAGTAGGGTGCTCTAACAAAAAATCTGACAAGCGTTCGTTCACTAATGATTCAACAGGTCGCCGAACGCTCGAAGACACAAGTTTTTCTTTTGTTTGAGATGAAAATTTAGGGTCAGCCATCTTTACAGAAAGAACAGCTGTCAAGCCTTCTCGGCTATCCTCTCCTTTCACATCTATCTTCGCTTTTTTCGCGAGGCCGGAAGAGTCGAGATATTTGCTGATAGCCCTTGTAATGCTAGAACGGAGGCCTTCTAGGTGAGTTCCCCCATCTCTTTGGGGAATATTGTTTGTATAACAAAAAACTGTTTCTTGGTAAACGTCGCTCCACTGAAGCGCTAACTCTATCTCAACTTCATCTCTCTTTGACAGCATATGGAAAATCTCTGGATGCAATGGCGTTCTATTTTGGTTGAGGTGTTGAACAAAAGCGCTTATGCCCCCCTTGTACTCAAAAACCTCTTCCTTCCCGGTTCTTTCGTCAATTAGGTGGTTTCTTACGCCCGAATTTAGAAAGGACAGCTCTCTGAGCCGGCTTGTCAATATGCCATGATGCAAAACAACATCACTAAAAATAGCTGTGTCTGGTTGGAAATGAACCTCTGTGCCCGTTCGTGTGGATTCACCAACCACTTGCAGTGGGGCCTTAGCAATTCCCCGATGATAGTCTTGTTGGTGAATTTTCCCGTTTCGATATATGGTTAAACGCAGTTCGGAAGATAAGGCATTTACGACCGAAATACCCACGCCGTGAAGCCCCCCAGATACCTTGTAAGAGTTTTGATCAAATTTACCGCCGGCATGAAGCTGAGTCATAATAACCTCAGCTGCTGAGCACCCCTCTTCTGCGATCATTCCTGTCGGGATTCCCCGCCCATCATCTTCAATTGTCACGGATTCGTCTGCATGCACTCGTACCGTTATTTCAGAACAATGGCCTGCTAACGCCTCGTCTATGGAGTTGTCTACCGTCTCAAACACCATGCGGTGCAACCCGGTGCCGTCATCTGTATCACCAATATACATCCCGGGGCGTTTACGAACAGCCTCTAGGCCGCGCAACACGCGAATGCTACTTTCGTCGTATGAGTTATTCACTTAGTAACCTATGTGGGGAGATTGCTTTAATTATAGCATTTTTCGCGGTTTTTCGGCATTTATTGAGTTGCGGGGGGTCTGGTGTTCCACGTGGAACACTTTCGTTAACCTGTGGCGCGTTATGGGCACTAAAGGCGCATCGGCATAATCAAGTATTGGGTATTTTCAACCCCGGGGCCCCTTAAAAGACACCCGCTATTTTCGTCCTCCAAAAGAATCTCTATTTTTTCTTCGTGAATTGCCCGAATAGCGTCCATTAAATAAGCCACATTAAACCCGATTTCTATTTTCTCGCCACTATAGTCGACTGCTATTTGATCACTAGCCTCTTCTTGGTCCGGGTTGTGCGCGGTAACCTTAAGGCCTCCGCTTTCAACCTCCATACGAATTCCTCGGTATTTTTCGTTGGTTAGAACCGCCGTTCGAGCCAACACCTCATAAAGCTCCACCCGATCTGCCAGCACGGTTCTTGTGAGGTTTTGCTCTACTACCGAGCGATAGTCAGGGAATTTCCCATCTATTACTTTAGTGGTTAATACCGCCCCTGCTCGGCTAAACCTAAGGTGGCTGGGGTTCATTTCTACCGTTACTGGGTCATCTGTGTTGTCCAAAAACCTGTTAAGCTCTTGGGCCGCCTTTCTTGGAACAATAGCTTGGCGTGAAGACGTTATGGGCTCGCTCAACAACATCGCGCTGCGCGCTAAGCGGTGGCCATCGGTCGCTACTGCCGCAAGTTCGGTTTCGCTCAGTTCGAGCAAAACGCCGTTCAAGAAAAACCGCACGTCTTGGTGGGCCATTGAAAAAGAGGTTTTATCAAGTAGTGCTCGTAGTGCGCCTTGGTTGAGCCTCACTCTTTCTTCCCATCGCTCTGTGTCATCTAACCGAGGAAAGTCCTCTGCCGGCAGTGATTGCAAGCTGAATCGGCTGTTGCCACACTGGATGTTCACTTTGCTCTGTTGCTGAGATATTTTCAAAAGAGACCCCTCCGGAAGGGCGCGACAAATATCTAACAGTTTACGGGCGCTTACGGTCGATTTGCCGGCGATCAGGCCATCCATATCGACGGGTATTTCGATTTGCGTTTCTACCTCTAAGTCTGTGCCAATTAGCCGTAAGACCCCGGTGTCTATGGTTTCTAAAAGAATGTTGGATAAAATAGGGAGTGTTTGTCTTCGCTCCACCACGCCCGTTGTTAGGGCCAACGGATTTATGGCGTCATCTCGTTTAAGTTGAAATTTCATAAGTAATAAAGTTTTATAGTGTTAACTAGTCCTGTGGATAAGCAAAAAAAAGCAAAAAAATCATTTTTTTCAGTTATATGTGGCGTCTCTCGTTGTGGATAAAAAAAGTAATTATCTGTTGACGGGCGGGGATAACAATAAGATCGGCAGGGCAAGCCCACGAACAGCGTATTTTATACACAAATTATCCCCCTAATAACCTTTGCAGGTTTAAATAGTCTTCTTTTGTCTTGCTGTCAGTTCCGACCAACCCTTCAACCTTTCGTTGCGCGTGGAGCACGGTGGTGTGATCCCTGCCGCCAAACGCATCACCAATCTCTGGCAGGCTCATTGAGGTCAGCTCCTTTGTGAGCGACATTGCTATTTGGCGTGGTCGCACAATCCGTCTCGTCCGCTGCCGAGAGTGAAGGTCGGAAACCCGTATCTTAAAGTATTCTGCTACAGTTTTTTGAATATTTTGGACCGTGACCTGGCGCTCTTGAAACACCAACAGATCGCGCAGAGCTTCTCTCACCAAAACTAAATCAATCGGTCGCCCAGTAAATCCTGCGCTAGCTACTATGCGGTGTAGGGCGCCCTCTAACTCCCTAACATTGGATCTAATCTGCCTTGCCACAAAAAAAGCCACTTCTTCCGGCAGATCCACTGCTTTCTGTTCCGCCTTGTTCTTTAATATAGCAACCCTAGTCTCTAGCTCCGGCGGGTCAATGGGAACCGTTAAACCGCTTCCGAATCGTGAAATCAGCCTTTCTTGAACCCCTCCAATCTCCCTTGGAAAGCGATCGCTAGTAATAACTACCTGCCGTTGACCATCTAACAAGGTGTTGAAAGTATGGAAAAACTCCTCTTGCGAGTGGCTTTTGCCAGCAAAAAATTGGATATCATCAATTAGTAAGGCATCAAGAGATCGGTAATAACGCTTAAAATCATTAATAGCATTGTGCTGCAACGCCTTAACCATGTCAGCGACAAACCTTTCCGAGTGAACATAGACCACTTTAGAAGTGGGGTCGGACTCTTTAATTAAGTTGCCGGCCGCCTGCATTAAGTGGGTTTTCCCTAATCCTACGCCACCATAAAGGAAGAGAGGGTTGTATGCACGACCAGGATTCTCGCCCACTTGTTTTGCGGCCGCCCTAGCTAATTGATTGGACTTTCCTTCTACGTGAGTTTCAAAAGAGAAAGCGGGGTTCAAGCGACCGTCGAAACGAGGCTGCTGAGGGTTTGTTTTCTGCGCAGTTAAGTTTGAGCGAGGAGAAGATAATTGTTCTCCGCCAACACCAACACTGATTGCTACCTTGCCGGTTGCAAGCGTTTTTACTAGCCTAACGATATCATCAAGATAGTCTTTTTCAATTCTATCTTTAACGAACCGGTTTGGGGCTAGTAGGGTCAATTGGCCGCTCTCCAGAACAGCTTGAAGAGGGCGGATCCAGGTGTTGAATTGATTTTCCGGCAATTCGTGCTCAAGCCTGCCTAAGCACAGAGCCCACAATGATGATGCTGAAGTCAAATCGGCGCCTGCCCTGCCTGTTTAGTTTAGTTGTATTAAGGTCAAAGACCAACAGTCGCCAGTATACGTTAAGATCGTAATGTTATCCACAGAAGATCGACAAAAAATAGTTATCCACAAAATTTACAAATTGCCCTTAAATCTTGACAAAAACAGTGAGTAGACCTTAGAGTCGGCACCCCCGACCTAAGCTTAGCGTTTTTAGTTAAGAACTAGATTAAAATGAAGCGAACATTTCAACCAAGCGAGATCAAAAGAAAGCGAACCCACGGGTTTCGCGCCCGTATGCGTAGCCGCGGCGGTCGCGCGGTTATCAACGCCAGACGGGCCCGAGGTCGGGCGCGACTTAGCGCTTGAGCACCTAAGTTAGTCGTGTCAAATTTGTTGTCCGCAACAGAGGGTGGCGGCCGGTTAAGAAAAAACCGGCGTTTGAGCTGTCCGGCTCAATTTTCTTCAGTGCTCCCATCAAAATTTCGCAGCTATGATGATCTTTTTAGTGTTGTTGCTTTAAAGAATGGCGGAGAGCCTAGCCGCCTAGGGATTTCAGTTTCCAAAAGAATAGCAAAGCGGGCCGTTAACCGAAATCGCATAAAGAGGGTTGTAAGAGAGTCATTTCGAAAAAAACAAGAAGATCTTTTGGGCCTAGATTTAGTTGCTGTGGCAAAATCCGGGGCTAGCAACTCAGAAAACACCACGATGTTTGATAGCCTAGCGCGCCATTGGCAAGATGTCATGCGGAAAACAGAATGCGCAGACTAACAATTTTTTTGTTGCGAGGCTATCAGTATCTCATCAGCCCCCTTTTTCCTCCATCTTGTAGGTTTTGGCCTAATTGTTCAGCATATTCCATTGAAGCTGTTGAAAAACACGGGCCAGTTAAAGGCCTGTGGTTGTCTGTTAAGCGTGTTGCTCGTTGCAATCCTTGGGGCGGCGGCGGTATAGACACAGTTCCAGACAGCAAGATTGGATAAAAGAGGCCGGAGATAGGAATGGACTTTCAGAGGCTCCTGTTATTGTCTGGCTTGGCCCTAGTTCTTATGTTGATCTGGCAAGCCTGGATTGAGTATACGTCGCCCCAAACTATAGCTCCCACAACACAAGAAGTCGCCTCTTCCAATAGCGGAAATCAAGAAAGCAGAACCTCTTCATCGAACATCGGTAACGATGATTTACCAAGCGTGCCAAGCGCCCAGAACAAAACCACCCCTAACGTTGCTAACCAACAGAAAATCGCTGAAAAGGGGCGCGTTGGGCGTGGGAACAGAATAGTAATTGAAACAGATCTTCTTAGGGCAGAATTGGATAGTCATGGTGGAGATTTGAGGGTTTTGGATTTGCTGACCTATCCGATTGCGGTAGATCAGCCAGATAAACCGTTTCAGTTATTAAGTGATAACGGCAAAGATTTGTTCTACATACAAAGCGGTCTTTTGGGTCTTGAGGGCTTATTACCAAACCACCACACGCTGTTTGAGCCAGAATCGACATCGTATGTGATGGGCGACGACGAGACCGTTACGGCGAGCCTAATATGGAATGACGGCGATGGTGTGAAGTACAAAAAACACTATAAATTCTACAAGAATAGCTATTTTTTCGATATCGAGTTCGAAATAGACAACGCAAGCAATGCCGAGTGGGCGGGCTTTTTGTACGGGCAATTATCGCGCACCGAAATTAAACCAGAACAAGGCAAGTTGGGGTTCATAGGGCGCCTACCTAGCTATAGTGGCGGGGCAATCTACACCCCAGAGAACAAATACGACAAAGTCAAGTTCGCTGACATGAGGGAAAAAAACCTCGCCGCAACGACAGCCGGTGGATGGGTAGCAATGCTTCAACACTATTTTGTTGGCGCCTTTCTTATGGCTGAAGAATCAAGTTACGAGTTTTATTCGAGAGTGACCGAGAAGAACAATGACCCGCGGTATCATTTAGGCTTCAAGCACCTCGAGCCAACGGTCGTAGCGGCGGGCGAAAAAGGGGTTGCTACAACCCGAATGTATGTAGGGCCTAAAGAACAAAGACGAATGGTTACCGCGGACCAAAGGCTCGAGCTCACCGTCGATTATGGATGGCTAACCCCAATTTCGTCGCCTTTATTTTGGCTAATGACCTACATAAATAAGATATTTCCGAACTGGGGCGTCTCAATTCTTTTGTTGACATTGCTAGTGAAACTTGCCTTTTATCCTTTATCCGCAGCAAGCTACAAGTCAATGGCTCGAATGAAAAAGCTGGGCCCAAGAATGAAGACTTTGAAGGAGCGTTATCCAGATGATCGGCAGAAGTTTCAACAAGAAATGATGGCCATCTATAAAAAAGAAAAAGTCAACCCGTTGGGCGGCTGCTTGCCGATCGTAATTCAAATACCGGTTTTTATTGCCTTATATTGGGTGTTATTGGAGAGCGTTGAACTAAGGCAGGCTCCTCTGGCTTTATGGATACAAGACCTTTCCATACCAGACCCCTTCTATGTGTTGCCGATATTAATGGGCGTTTCCATGTTCGGGCAGCAGTTTTTGAATCCAACGCCTCCTGATCCGCTGCAGCAAAAAATAATGATGGCGCTCCCGGTAGTGTTCACAGTATTTTTCCTTTGGTTTCCAGCAGGGCTAGTGCTTTATTGGCTAGCAAACAATGTTCTATCCATTGCACAGCAGTGGTATATCACCAGAAAGATCAACGCCGCGCAAAATTAAGACCAAAAACCTGGGCCCTTCTACTGTGGAGTCACCTGAAAAAACTCAGCTGAGTGAGCATAGCGACACAGTTGTCGCGATTTCGACGCCGCCCGGCTTCGGCGGGATAGGAATAGTGCGGGTTTCAGGTCAGGGCGCCGAACAGATAGCATTAACCTTGCTCGGCGA
>CEUY01024014.1_pt1 | contig 16597 bp, 14 predicted proteins | sample 361481 | NCBI WGS metagenome assembly CEUY01 (sample SAMEA2622737, study PRJEB7988) | marine metagenome | isolation source: saline water (ENVO:00002010), including
ATCAAACCTAATTACCGTTCATGCCACACGGCAGTGAGTAGAAATGGATTTGCCTTTGAAGGTCATATACCTGCTAAATTTATTCAGCAGTTCTTATCAGAAGAACATCCCAATGCGATTGGGCTTTCAGTTCCAGCAATGCCAGTTGGCTCTCCCGGTATGGAAGTCGATGACCGCTTTATGCCATACAACGTGTTAATTCTATTTAAAGATGGAACGAGCAAAGTCTATGCAAAAGTTAAGACATACGAGGAGCAATTCTAATGAAATTGAACTCTTCAAACCTTACTTCACTTTCAACTGCATTAATACTCGGCTTATCTGCATTCTCAGCTCAAGCTGAGAAAGTAGTGTCGCTTGAACAAGCTATCACCTTAGCTCAGCAAAATGATCCTTGGCTTCATGGTAGCCGATTGAAACAAAGTGCAGTTGAAAATAGAAGTATTGCTTCAGGTACTTTGCCTGATCCGAAAGTATCGCTAGGGATAATGAATTTACCAACAGATACTTGGGATTTAGATCAGGAAGGAATGACTCAGCTAAAGGTTGGCGTCTCTCAAATGTTTCCGAGAGGCGACAGTCTAGAGATCAAGAAAGACCAGTTACAAATTGAGTCCACGAAATTTCCACTGTTACGAGAGGATCGTAAAGCTAAGTTGAAAAGCCAAGTGTCACAACTTTGGTTAGATGCTTACTTAGCCCAACAAACTATTAAATTGATTGAAGATGATTGGTCTCTCTTTGAGCAGATGGCGGAAGTGGCTAAAGCTAGCTATTCAAACGTTGTTGGTAAAACTAGACAGCAAGATGTTATTCGTGCTCAGTTGGAAATCGTGCAGTTAGATGACAGATTAACTTTGCAAAAGCAGAAACTAGAAACGACAATCGCTCGTCTCAATGAGTGGCTTCATATTTACGATGCGGATCGTTTGAATGAATCATTCAACTTTGACGCGCAACCATTAGAGTTTAGGGTTTCTAAAAAGTTACCTGCAATTACTCTGAATAATCCAACAGTCCTAAAAGCATCTAATTACTCAAGAAATCTATTGGCTCAGGAGCTTTCGAATCACCCAGCCATACTTGCAATTGATATAAAACGCAAAGCTTCAGAAAAAGGAATTGAGTTAGCCAAACAGCAATATGAGCCGCAATGGGGTGTTAATGCTAGTTATGCCTATCGCGACAATATGCCCTCTGGTGATAGCCGAGCTGATTTATTTTCTGTTGGGGTAACGTTTGATTTACCCTTGTTTACCGAGAACAGACAAGATAAGCAAGTTGCAGCTTCTATTGCAGATTCAGAGACTATTAAAACCGAGAAACTATTACTGACAAAGCAAATGATCAGTGTTTTAGAAAAAGAACTAAGACAGCTTAAACGCTTATCAGATAGACAATCTATCTATAAAGAACAACTCCTTAAACAAACTCATGACCAAGCAGAAGCGTCATTGACAGCCTACACAAATGATGATGGCGATTTTGCCGAAGTTGTTCGAGCAAGAATCGCAGAATTAAATGCCAGAATATCAGCCTTAAGAATTGATGTTGACGCACTTAAAACAGTTGCTCGTATCAACTATTTCTTTGCGCATTCTCAATCTAACTCAAATGCTGAACATAAGTCGATGCAAACTTCACACAAAACTAATCAGCACTTATCCAGTCAGCAATTTGGAGAAAAATAATGTCAACGAATACAAAAACAATTATTGCCATCATCATTGGGGCAGCACTTGGTGCAGGAGCATTGAGTTTATATCAAGGTACTGGCTCAAACAGTAATAGTAATGAAGCAACATCAGGAGAAAAAAAGCCTCTGTATTGGGTTGCACCGATGGATTCTAATTACCGCCGGGACAAGCCCGGTAAGTCGCCTATGGGGATGGATTTAATACCTGTGTATGAGGAAGAATCATCTGGTGATGACTTTGGCCCCGGAGCCGTAAAAATTGCGCCTCATGTAGTGAATAACCTTGGGGTTCGTACTGCACCTGTTGAGCTTAAAAATATGCATAACGAAATATCAACAGTAGGTTACGTTCAATATGATGAAGATAAGCTCATTCACATTCATCCACGTGTAGATGGCTGGATTGAAAAACTTTATGTCAAAGCTGCTGGAAACCCTGTAGAAAAAGGGCAACCTCTTTACGCACTATATTCTCCTCAGTTGGTTAATGCGCAGGAAGAACTGTTAATAGCTTTAATGCGAAATAATAGTTCTTTAATTTCTGCGGCGAAAGATCGCCTGAAAGCGTTACAGCTTTCAGCAGACTTTATTCAAAAGCTAGAAAAGACAAGAAAGGTACAGCAAACCATCACCTTTTATTCACCACAGGCGGGTGTTGTTGATGGCCTGAAAGTTAGAGAAGGCTTCTACGTCAAACCGGGAAATACCTTATTGAGCATTGGTCAGCTAGATCAAGTTTGGGTTGAAGCAGAAGTGTTTGAACGGGATGCCGCCCTGATTAAAGAAGGTCTGCCAGTATCAATGACACTGGATTATTTACCGGGGGAAGACTGGGCTGGTGTCGTTGATTATGTCTATCCAACATTGAACAGTAAAACACGCACACTCCGAGTGCGACTGAAATTTGATAACCCAGACTATCAATTAAAACCAAACATGTTTGCCCAAGTATCTATTCACGCTAATCAAGCTGATAGCACGATACTCGTACCTAAAGAAGCCGTCATTCGCACTGGGAAACAAGACAGAGTTGTACTTGCCTTGGGGGATGGGCAATTTAAGTCTATCGAAGTGACTATTGGTCGAGTTGATATCGACAGCATCGAAATATTAGACGGCTTAAATGAAGATGATGTTGTGGTGACATCAGCTCAATTCTTGATTGATTCTGAATCAAGTAAATACTCTGATTTTAAACGAATGACTCATGACGAAGTGCCTAGCTCTGTTTGGATGGAAGGCGAAATCAACAGCGTCATGGCGGGACATCGTATGGTTAATATTACTCATGGTCCTGCTGAGGCTTGGGATTGGCCTGAAATGACAATGGACTTCGATGTAGGTGAAAAGGTAGATATTGATTCACTGAAGTCTGGTCAATCTTTGCACTTTGAAGTGAGCAAAACCGAAGACGGTGGATATGAAGTTACTGGAATTCATATCATGAGTGAGCCTGAAGTATCATCAGCAACAGTATCAGGTTTAATTAATGCGATTGATATTGATACACGGATTCTAAATATTAGCCGAGGCCCAATAGAGAAGTGGGATAGACCTGCTGCGACGATGGATTTTATCGTCGCGGACAATATAGAAATAGTTGATTTCAATGTTGGTGATAATGTCACTTTCACTTTTGAGGTTAGAGATGACTTAGTTATCACTGAAATCTCTCTTGAATCAGATGAACAACACGGCAAGGAAAATAAAGCTGCTGTTGATCATTCTAATCATTAAGTGGGAGAAAAATAATGATTGAATCAATTATTAGATGGTCTATCGGCAATCGTTTCTTTGTTTTGTTGATTACCTTAATTATCGCGTTTGGTGGTTTGTATTCATTACAAAAAACGCCAGTAGATGCACTCCCCGATCTTTCTGATGTGCAGGTGATAATTAAGACGAGCTATCCGGGACAGGCACCACAAGTAGTGCAGGATCAAGTGACATTTCCTCTTACTACAGCCATGTTGTCAGTGCCGGGGGCGCAAACTGTTCGTGGTTACTCATTCTTTGGTGATTCCTACGTCTACATTATTTTTGATGATGATACTGATTTGTATTGGGCTAGAAGCAGAGTACTTGAATACTTAAGCCAAGTAGCATCAAGCCTGCCTGATTCGGCAAAACCACAATTAGGACCTGATGCGACAGGTGTGGGTTGGGTATACATCTACGCTTTAACAGATAAGTCAGGAAACCATGATCTAAGCCAATTAAGAAGTATTCAAGACTGGTTTTTAAAGTATGAACTACAAACTGTTCCGGGCGTGTCTGAGGTTTCCGCCGTTGGCGGTATGGTTAAGCAATATCAGGTACAAGTCGATCCCGACAAGCTCAGAGCTTATAACGTGCCGTTAAGTCATATCCAAATGGCACTTAAACGAGGCAATAAAGAAACTGGCGCATCCGTTGTGGAAATGGCGGAAGCTGAATATATGGTTACTGCTACGGGATATATTCAATCAGTTGGAGACATAGAGAAAATTCCACTTGGTATTAACGAGCAAGGCACGCCATTGCGTATTGGTGATGTTGCTACCGTAAATTTAGGGCCTCAAATGCGCCGTGGTATCGCAGAGCTTAATGGTGAAGGCGAAGTTGTTGGTGGTGTTGTCGTTATGCGCTTTGGTGAAAATGCCCAACAAACCATAAACGGTGTAAAAGAAAAACTTGGATCGCTTAAATCTTCTCTACCAGAGGGGGTGGAGATTGTTCCTGTCTATGACAGATCGAAGTTAATAGATCGTGCTGTTGATAATCTTTGGAGCAAGTTGCTAGAGGAGCTTGCAGTCGTTGCTATTGTCTGTGTGGCTTTCCTATTTCATCTTCGCTCATCTATTGTGGCAGTTGTTACTCTACCACTAGGCATTTTGGTGTCGTTCATCATCATGTATATGCAAGGCATCAATGCCAATATTATGTCTTTAGGCGGTATTGCGATTGCGATTGGTGCGATGACTGATGGTGCAATAGTGATGATTGAAAATATGCATAAGCATATGGAGAAAACACCACTTACAGATGAAAACCGCTGGCAAATCGTAGCCAAGGCTGCGAGTGAAGTAGGCCCTGCATTATTTTTTAGCTTACTGATTATTACAGTCTCATTCTTACCTGTATTTATCTTGGAAGCGCAAGAAGGAAGAATGTTCTCTCCGCTCGCTTATACAAAAACCTATGCAATGGCGGCATCAGCAGGCTTGGCGATCACATTGGTGCCTGTATTGATGGGCTACTTTATTCGAGGCAAAGTTGTTTCTGAAAAGAAAAACCCGTTAAACCGATTATTGATTGCTATCTACTTGCCTGTTTTAAAACAAGTTATGAAGTTTCCAAAATCGACAATAGTAGCAGCAGTATTAGTGACTATCATTGGTTTTTGGCCTGTAGATAAAATTGGTAGTGAATTCATTCCGCCATTGGATGAAGGCGATCTCATGTATATGCCTACTACCTATCCCGGTATTTCAATTGGTAAAGCAAGGGAGTTATTGCAGCAAACAGACAAGCTTATTCGCACTGTGCCAGAAGTTGAAACAGTGTTTGGTAAAGTAGGAAGAGCTGAAACTGCAACCGATCCTGCACCTTTAACCATGATTGAAACCTTTATTCAATTGAAGCCACAAGAGCAGTGGCGAGAGGGTGTGACTACTGAATCGTTAAAAGCTGAGTTTGATAAATTGGTTAAGTTTCCGGGCTTAACGAATGCTTGGGTTATGCCAATCAAGACCCGAATCGACATGTTAGCAACAGGCATAAAAACGCCTGTGGGTATTAAAGTCGCCGGACCAGAGCTTGATGTGATTCAGCAAATCGGCCAACAAATAGAGCAAATTTTACCCGAAGTTACAGGCACAGCATCAGTTTACTCAGAGCGAGTTGCAGGTGGACGATATATCAAGGTTGATATTTCACGCGATAAGGCAAGTCGCTTTGGGTTAAACATCGAAGATGTTCAACAAGTGGTTTCTACAGCTATTGGTGGTATGAACGTTACCCAAACGGTAGAAGGTCAAGAGCGTTACCCTGTTAACTTACGCTATCCGCAAGACTATCGAGACTCTCCTGAGCAGCTATCACGATTACCTGTTGTAACACCAAGTGGTCAACGCATTGCACTAGGTGATGTCGCAGATATTCGAGTTGAGAACGGTCCGCCGGGGATTAAGAGTGAAAATGCTCGTTTAAATGGCTGGACGTTTATCGATATAGACGGTGTTGACGTAGGTACTTATGTTGAAAGTGCAAAAATACACTTGGCTAATAATCTAAAACTACCAGCAGGTTATTCAATTACTTGGGCTGGGCAATACGAATATATGGAAAGAGCGAAAGAAAAGCTCACCTATGTATTGCCTTTAACACTCGCCATTATTGTTATTCTACTTTACTTAAACTTCAGAGCGTTTAGTGAGGTGGCTATCATTATCGTTACCTTGCCGATGGCGATGATTGGTGGCTTATGGTTGATGTATCTGGAAGGGTTTAACTTCTCTGTGGCTGTTGGCGTGGGCTTTATTGCTCTAGCTGGGGTAGCGGTTGAGATTGGTGTGATAATGTTGGTCTATCTCAATCAGGCACTTGCTGAGCTTAAGGAAAAAGCTGAAGAGCGAGCTGAACCTATCTCTGATGATGCATATCAAGATGCATTATTGCACGGTGCAGGCTTACGAGTTCGTCCAGTAATGATGACAGTTGCAACAATCATTATCGGCTTGATGCCCATTTTATATGGTACAGGAACAGGTTCGGAGATTATGAGTCGTATTGCTGCACCTATGGTAGGCGGAATGACAAGTGCTGTGCTACTCACTCTTATTGTGCTCCCAGTAATTTACTCAATCGTTAAAAAGCCAGAATTAAACGCCTTTAACAAGGAGCTTTCTAAGGCGGAGCTAAAAAGTAATGCTTAGCGAAGTTAAGAAACCATAAATAGCAATTTCAATAAACTAAAATAGAGGTAAATATGAAAAAACTAATTAAATTTTTAACCGTAATCAGTGTCGTTTTTAGTAGTGCGGTATTTGCGCATGTGCATCTTGAAAAAAGTGTGCCTGCTGATAATGCAATGCTAATGAATCCTCCAGAAGAGTTAACTTTGGTGTTCACCAAAGAGGTACGGGTTGTAAAAGTTTCATTGGCCAATAAACAAGGCGAAGAATTTAAATTTGGATTCGAGCCTTCTAAAGTCGCTACTAGCAAATTTACATGGAAACTACCTAAATTAGCTCCTGCAAACTATGCTGTGGATGTAACCTTCTTAGGTAACGATGGTCATAAAATGAAACATAGCTTCGGCTTTATGGTTCACTAAAATAGGCGGTGTGATTGATATGGAAATGTATATCTGGAATACAGTCATTGTACTGTCAAAAATTGTATTTTACGTCGGCTTTGCCTGTATTGCTGGTTATACATTTTTCAGGCAAATATTTGAGAATAATGAATCTCATACTAATGCTGTAATAGCGAATTTAACGTGGACAAGAACTTATATAGTTATGGCTTTGATCGCTAATATTACTTGGTTCTTTGCCAGTACTGGTGCAATGGCAGAAGAGGGAATTCAGGGGGCGATAGACGCTGATATATTGGCTATTATGTGGGACTCCTCTGTCGGCACTGGAGCTTTGCTTCGAGCGCTTGGGCTAGTTACCGCAATAATCGCTTTAGCTTTAAGGTTCAAACTCGCTGTGAACTCGTACTTAAAACAAAGCGCTTTAATGTTGAGTTTATTAATCCTTGCATACTCATTCACGTTACTGGGTCATATTTCTGAGTTAGGCACAATTGAAAAAGGCTTGCTTATTTTGCATGTGCTCGTTATGGCATGGTGGTTTGGGGCGTTATTGCCACTAAAACAGGCTTGCCATCAGCTAAGTTATGCAGAACTTCATTTGCTGATGGAAAGTTTTGGCAAACAAGCAAGTTTTACATTGAGCCTATTGTTGGTAGCAGGCCTCTGGCTCGTGATTCAATTGGTCGGAAGTCTTGATGCACTAATAAGCTCAAGTTACGGACAAACACTGTTGTTTAAATTGGCCTTTGTAGTGTCTATTTTGGCACTTGCTGCTAAACATAAACTAATACTCGTTCCACAACTTAAAAATAGTCAAGGCAGAGAGGCTTTATCTAAATCTATCTCGATAGAAATGGTAGTAGCTTTTGCCATTTTATCTGTAACGGCTGGGCTTACTAGTGTTGTTGGCCCTGCAAATTAAAACCTAAAAGAGAGAATGAAAATAAAAACAATAAATATATTACTCGTTTTATTAATGACGTTTAGTTTCGCAGCAAACGCTCATGGTGATAAGAACAAAGACAAAGGTTTGTTTAAAGGTATAGTTACCCCTGCCGCAAAAGTTGTTTTGGCATTTCATCAAGCACTTGAAACTGGCAATCAAAAACAGGCTAGAGCGCAGTTAGCGGATGATGTCACCATTTTCGAGGGAGGCCGCGTTGAAAGGAGCGCTGATGAATATGCTCATCATCATATGTTGTCGGATATGAAGTATTTAGCAGCGATGAAGAGCGACACACTTGAACATCAAGTGACGATACTTGGAAATACCGCTATCTCTGCGTCGCGTAGTCAAACTACAGGTACTCATAAAGGTGTTGAACGCGATTATCAAGGCATGGAAACGATGGTGCTGGAAAAACAAAATGGTGAATGGAAGATTAAGCACATTCATTGGTCACATTAATTTATTGGTTAAATAACGGAGTACAAAATGAGAATTAAAAGTCCATTACATCAAGTTTCTACGCCACGTAGACGCTTTGTACAAGGTGTAATTGCTGGCGGTGTATTAGCTGCTTTTCCAAGTGTTCTTCATGCAGCTTCATCTTTGATTGCTGGAACTTCAACAGGTACTGCGCCCGAACTAAGTGGAGAAGTAATAGATTTAGTGATAGATGAGTCACCTGTAAACTTCACAGGTGTTGTAAGAATGGCTACAACAATCAATGGCTCAATACCAGCTCCTACCTTGCGCCTCAGAGAAGGTGATGACGTTACTATCAGGGTAACTAATAAATTATCAGTGCCGAGTTCAATTCATTGGCATGGGATCATTCTTCCGTATCAAATGGATGGCGTACCGGGTATTAGCTTTAAAGGTATAATGCCGGGTGAAACCTTTGTTTATAAATTTAAGCTGCAACAAAGCGGCACATATTGGTATCACTCACACAGTGGCTTTCAAGAAATGACAGGTATGTACGGCGCATTAATTATTGAGCCAAGAGAAAAGGATATTATTAGTGCTGACAATGAGCATGTCATCCAATTGTCTGATTGGACTGATGATGACCCAATGGATTTGTTTCGCAAGTTAAAAGTACAGAGCGATGTATTTAACTTTAATCAACCTACTGTTCCAGAGTTTTTTGATGACATTTCAAATAGCAGCGTTTCAAATGCGCTACAACGCCGGGAAATGTGGAATAAAATGAGAATGAACCCTACAGATCTTGCAGACTTATCAGCATCTGCAATGACTTTTTTAATGAATGGTTGTGCGCCTTTGACAAACTGGCGTGGAATGTTTAAAGCTGGCGAAAAGGTTAGGCTTAGATTTATTAACGGTTCTAGCAATACGTTTTTTGATGTAAGAATACCTGAGCTGAAGTTAACAGTTGTACAAGCTGATGGACAAAATGTTGAACCTGTGACAGTAGATGAATTTAGATTTGGTCCCGGTGAAACTTATGATGTACTTGTCGAGCCAAAAAATGATGCATATACGATTTTTGCACAAAGCATGGATCGCTCAGGTTATGCTAAAGGTACTTTATCAATGGCACCTAACGTTGATGCACCAGTACCTTCTTTAGACCCCGTTGAGTGGTTAACGATGACAGATATGATGGGCAATATGCCCCATGATAGTGTGCATTCTACAATGGCTGATACGGCAGGTATGTCGGGCATGAATTCTAATAAAATGGATCATAGTGCAATGGGTCATGGAGCGATGGCAATGGATCATAGTAAACATGGAATGACTAAAAACCCATTAGCTGTTGCTAGCACTAAAGTGCGTCATGCAAAAACAGAGTATGGAGCTTCTGTTGATATGCGTGTTGATATGCCTAGAACAAACCTTGATGATCCCGGTATAGGTTTACGTAAAAATGGACGCCGTGTTTTAACACTTGCAGATTTACATTCTCTTGAGGGAATTACAAACCAGCAAGAGCCAGAGGCTGAAATTGAATTACATTTAACTGGAAACATGGAGCGTTATAGCTGGTCATTTGATGGCTTGGAATTTGGAAAAAGCACGCCAGTTCACATGAAGCATAATCAACGTTTAAGAGTTATTTTACAAAACGATACAATGATGACACATCCCATGCACCTGCATGGTATGTGGAGCGATTTGGAGAATGAAAAAGGTGATGTACAGGTTCGTCGCCATACTATCCCTGTACAACCAGCGCAAAGAATTAGTTTTTTAACAACACCTCATGACGTAGGTCGCTGGGCATGGCATTGCCATTTATTATTCCACATGGATGCAGGTATGTTTAGAGAGGTAGTTGTATCATGAAAAAATTAATACTAACCAATACCTTAAGACTATTATTAATAGGTTTGCCCCTTATAAGTGTATCTGTATCTGCAAAAGATGAGATGACTGAGATGGGTGATCCTAAAATGCAAGCACAAGGTGGAGATGCACCTAAAGATGCTAGAGACCCCCATGCTTATGCAGCAGGTACAACTTTGACTGAAGGCCCTTATGCACTCAGTAGCGACAAACGACTGACTTTGGCAGATGAGCATTCATTTTACGCGCTACTAGGGGATCGTCTTGAATATAATGAGCAAACAAACGCAGGTGTTTTTGACTTTCAGGCATGGTATGGCACTACTTTTGATAGATTAGTCATCAAAACTGAAGGAGATTTTAGCGAAGGTAATTTAGAGGAGAACCAAACAGATTTTCTATGGGGCCACGCAATATCTGCTTATTGGGATACACAAGTCGGTATTCGACTTGATTACAATAACGAAGGTGAAAACCGCAAATGGCTAGCTTTTGGTTTACAAGGTCTAGCCCCCTACTGGTTTGAAATTGATATGACTGCGTATTTAGGAGAGCAAGGTAATAGTGCATTTTCGATCGAAGCTGAGTATGAGCTATTACTTACTCAAAAGTTAATTGTTCAACCACGAGCAGAGTTGACGCTTTACGGTAAGGATGACGTCCAAAATAACCTTGGTAGTGGCTTGTCTAGCAGTGCTATTGGTTTTCGGGTTCGTTATGAGTTTACCCGCCAGTTTGCTCCCTATGTTGGCGTTGAGTGGACAAATAAATTTGGTAATACAGCCGACTTTGCGAAGTTAAATGGGCAAAGTACTCGTGATACTGCTTTTGTTGCAGGTATCAAGTTCTGGCTCTGATATGAAGAAATACTATATTGACTTGATGAGAGCTACCGCAACTATATTGATGGTAGCTTTCGTTTTTTGGGATTTTAACCATTTTAGTTATGTTAGGAAAGGCCTAGCTAATAGTTTTTTTGGAAAGAACTAAGAGCAGTAATAGTAAGCTACTTCTTGTTTTCAGTCGGTGCCAGTCTGGTGTATACCTATCAAGGTGGAATATCAGCTAAGAAGTAAAGTTGGCGAATGGTTAAGGTTAAAGAGTCAAGGCAAAAAACATCGCCATTGAAAGACGTACAATAGGCCATTTTATCACTTTTGATGAACGGGAATTGGATGTGCCCGGGATAGAACCGATTGTTGCAAAGTACAGCGCTTAAAGCTGAACAATTGGAAAAATGATCCCTTACTCAATACCTAATTATGAGCGTAGGGTTTTTATTTCTTTTAATGGTGCTCATGCTTGGCTTCAATCTCATGAGTATAAATTAGACACCCCTTTTATACTTGTGAAGTTTAAGCTGTTTAAAAAAATAAAAAGTTTAGTTTTAGTTCAAAGGTTGATCAAGATCATAAAATTATTTTTATAAAGTGGCTAATATTGTAGGTGCTAAAGAAGGAATGATAATGTTTGGACTTTTCAGGTGGTTTAAAATAGTGATAATAACTGTGTTGCTTACGCAGCATAGTTTTGCTACAGCTAAGCCAATGAATTGTGAAGAACATCAAAATGGATCTTCCGACACGCATATTATGCAACGAAGCAAAAATATTCACCATCAATCAATGAATGACAATAGTCACTATCACACTGTAAACTCGCAAGATTCTAAACACCGTCATGGTGATGAAGACTGTGAAAAATGTAAAGCTGGTGATTGTGTTTGTTGTGAGGGGGGATTTTGTTCAAGCTTTCATTTAAATGCCTATCTTGTGCAAGCGCAAGAGGAAGGTATTTGCAATATTTACTCTGAGCTATTTCTACAGCGTACACCTCTACCAAAATCTGGTATCTATCTCTTACTTTATCGTCCACCAATTATTGGCTAATCACAGGATCAGTGCGTCTTTTTTTCGCCACTCCCATCAAAAATAGAATGACTTATTCATTGATTTAAATAATCAATTGTTTTGAACGATTAGTACGATATTTTGAAGGCACTATGAAAATTCTCAAACTATTGCCATTTACAGTACTTAATGCTGTCGATTTTGACCGAGATTTCTCTTTTACCAAAAAATTAGTTTTTAGCTTATTCACTAGAATTAGTACTTGACATGTGTCTTAGACACAGGTCTAAGCTGAAGATGAGAGTACAAACTTAGCTAAAAAACTGAGGAGTGAATATGAAGGTGCGGAGCTGGCAAAAAGCCTTGGAACGACTGCTGATACGGTGCGCTATTACACCAGATTAGGATTGTTAAAACCTGCTAAGTCAGTGAACGGCTACAAGTCATACTCGAATAAAGAAGTATCGAGACTTAAATTCATTTTAAGTGCTAGAAACCTTGATTTTTCCGTTGCAGATATCAAGGAAATTATTAATGAATCTGAAGATGGTAAAAGTGCGTGCCCATTAGTCAGAAGCCTGATCAAAGAGCGGCTTGAAGAAACAGAAAAGCAGTTTCAAGCAATGTTGGCACTTCGAGGAAAAATGTCTTCTGCGCTTTCTCAATGGGAAGAAATGGAAGACAAAGCACCGACTGCAAACATGGTTTGTCATCTCATCGAAAACTTTGAGCAAATTAAAAAAGCATAGGAGGAAAAAGGGTGGCTACTAACACAAATATAAAAACTGAATCAGGCTGTTGCTGTCAGGCAAAAGCTCAATCCTCTTCGTGTAAAAGTAAGGAGAATACGTTGGAGAAAGTATCACATAACCAACAGCTTATCATTGAAGGTGCTGGGTGTGCTAGCTGTGTAGGCAAAATTGAAGGGGCGTTGAAGGCAACTCTTGGAGTCGTCAGTGCGGAAATGAATTTTGCTGATAGGACAGTAACAGTTTATGGGACAGCTAAAACAAAAGAATTGATCAAAGCTGTTGAGTCAGCGGGGTATAACGCGAAGCCAATTGATGATAGCTCAGCAACAGATGCGCTTGATGAGAAAGAGGCGGCGGATTTTGCATATTACAAAAAGCTAATGCGCGATACGTTTATTGCCCTTTCACTCGGCGTTCCTTTGATGATCTACAGCATTGTGGTTGGAGAAATGACGGTTGAAACAAACCTTGAACGCATGTCTTGGCTGGTTGTAGGCATTTTAACTTTTGGTGTTATGTATTTTTCAGGTAAGCATTTTTATGTTGGCGCTTGGAAAAGCTTTAAAAACCACTCCGCTAATATGGACACTTTAATAGCTTTAGGAACAGGTACAGCTTGGGTGTATTCGATGGTTGTCGTGTTTGCACCTGACGCCGTTCCATTAATGGCACGGCATGTTTATTTTGAAGCTACCGCCATGATCATTGGCTTAATTGATTTAGGTCTGGCATTAGAAATAAAAGCCAGAGGTAAAACCTCTGAGGCCATTAAGCGTCTTATCGGCTTGCAGGCCAAAACGGCAACCGTAGTTCGTGACAACAAAGAAGTTCAGATAGGTATTGAGCAGGTTTTATTTAACGATATTGTGAAGGTAAAACCGGGTGAGAAAATTCCCGTCGATGGTGTGGTATTGGAAGGGCACACCTCTATTGATGAGTCCATGCTGACAGGCGAGCCTATGCCTGTTGAAAAAGCCGAAGAAGATGAGGTTGTCGCTGGTACTTTGAACAAATCAGGCATGATTATGTTTAAAGCCACACGTGTTGGAAAAGACACGGCGCTTGCGCAAATCATCAATATGGTGAAACGAGCACAAAATTCTAAACCGCCGATTGGCCGCTTGGCTGATGTTATTTCAGCTTTTTTCGTTCCTGTTGTCATGATCATCTCTGTGTTAAGTGCGCTAGCATGGCTTAACTTTGGACCTGAGCCAGCAATTGCTTTTGCCATCGTATCAGCAACTACTGTACTCATTATTGCCTGCCCATGTGCTTTGGGCTTGGCAACACCCATGTCTGTCATGGTGGGAGTAGGAAAAGCAGCAGAAGCCGGAGTGCTTATTCGCAACGGTGAGGCACTGCAAACCGCCTCTAAAATCACTGCCATGATTTTAGATAAAACGGGCACTATTACTGAAGGGGCACCTAAGGTAACCGATATTGTTTTAGCAAAAGCTACGGACGAAAAAGACGTACTACAGCTTGCTGCAAGTTTAGAGAGCGGCTCAGAGCACCCTTTAGCGCAAGCGATTGTTGAAAGTGCGTTAGATAAGGATATTGAGTTACTAAAAATTGAAGCGTTTAACGCCATTACGGGTTTTGGTGTAGAAGCAAACTGCAACAATAAAGCCCTGCTTTTCGGAAACGATAAACTAATGAAGTTAAAAGGCATAGACCTCACAGGCTTTGTTGAACAAGCGCAGTCTTTAGCCAAAGAAGCCAAAACACCTATGTACTTTGCTGTAGATGGTGAACTTGCAGCAATCATTGCTGTTGCAGATCCTATCAAGTCAGACTCAATCTCTGCTATCAAACGACTTCAGACTAATGGTATACGCGTCATCATGTTAACGGGTGATAACAAGGAAACCGCTGCTGCTGTTGCCAAAAAAGCGGGTATTAGTGAGTTTCTTGCTGAAGTGCTGCCAGAAGATAAAGCCAACAAGGTGAAAGAGCTACAAGAAGGCGGCGAAATTGTTGGTATGACAGGAGATGGCATCAACGATGCTCCTGCGCTAGCGTTAGCCGATGTTGGCTTCGCCATAGGCACAGGGACTGATGTAGCTATCGAAAGTGCTGACATTACCCTAATGCGTGGTTCACTTCATGGCCTAGCTGATGCCATAGCGGTAAGCAAAGCTACTTTACGAAATATAAAACAAAACTTGTTTGGCGCGTTTGTCTATAACGTAGCCGGGATTCCTTTTGCTGCGGGGGTTCTATATCCCTTCTTTGGCATTCTGCTTAGCCCTGTAATTGCAGGTGCTGCAATGGCGTTTTCGTCATTGACTGTAGTGTCAAATGCAAATCGACTTCGCTTGTTTAAAGCAAAAGAGAATTAAGGAGAAACACGATGATGTTAATTAACTTATTAGGCTTAGTGTTAATCGCACTGATTGTTTGGTGGTTTTGGCTATACAAACCCAATAAAACAATTGTTCAAGGTAATGAAGTACTCATTGAAGTGAGGGATGGCGTGTATTCACCATCCTCAATCCAAGTGTCTGCTAGTCAACCTGTCACTCTGAAGTTTATGCGCAAAGATCAATCACCCTGCGCTGAAACAATGCTTATTCCTTCATTGGATATAAGCGAACAGCTTAAATTAAATGAAATTACTCAAATTACCCTATTGAACTTATCACCGGGAGAGCATGAGTTTCACTGTCAGATGCAAATGTATCGCGGTGTCTTAAAAGTCGTTTAGGAGGGCAATATGAAAAATCAACACCCTAATTTTTGGTCAACACCTACAGACGATGTGGTCTTTTTCAATATCGCTAAGCTGCCTTCGACTGCCTACACTTGGCGGCTGAGCAATGTACTCTGCCATTGCCATATCGAAACTGATCTTCCCCCCATTTGCTAGACAGCTCAACTTAGGAGAAACTTCAACATAACAGGAGGTTCTCAATGAGCAGAAGAACATTTAAAAGTTACTCAGAAGAATTTAAGCAAGAAGCAGTTAGGCTTGCATTAGAGTCTGGCAAACCCAAATCAGCTATAGCAAAAGATTTAGATATTAGTCCAAGTCTATTGTACGACTGGATTAAAAAATATGATGAAGCAAATGCCAAAGGTCTAACACCAGCTCAACTGAAAGATGAAAAAGAAGAGCTCAGACGCTTAAAAGCTGAATTAAAGGACCTTAAAACGGAAAATGCTATCTTAAAAAAGGCGGCAGCGTACTTTGCGAGAGACCAACTGTGAAGTACGCCTTTATTCTCGATAACAGGCACAGCTGGTCTATTGCAGCGCAGTGTCGTGCATTGAAGGTTTCACGGTCGGGTTTCTATGCGTGGCTCATTGATGAAACCAGCGATCGAAGCCAAGCTAATCAGGTGCTTGATCTTAAGATTATTGATATATTTAAGACTCATAAAAAGCGCTATGGTGTTCCAAGAATAACGGAAGAACTCCGTGATCAAGGCTATTGTGTGAATCACAAGAAAGTTGAAAAGCGTATGAAACTGTTGGGGCTTAAAGCAAAACAAGCTAAGAAGTTTAAAGCAACGACTGATTCGAATCATAAGCAACCAGTTGCTTGCAATCTGTTAAACCAAGATTTCTCTGCGTCAGCGCCAAATCAAAAATGGGCCGGCGACATTACGTATGTCTGGACTCAGGCTGGTTGGCTGTATGTCGCTGTTATTATCGATCTCTTTAGTCGCCAGGTCATTGGTTGGTCAATGTCTAAAAGAATCAACAAAGAGCTGGTTTGCAATGCACTCCTTATGG
>CEUY01003947.1_pt1 | contig 16557 bp, 13 predicted proteins | sample 361481 | NCBI WGS metagenome assembly CEUY01 (sample SAMEA2622737, study PRJEB7988) | marine metagenome | isolation source: saline water (ENVO:00002010), including
GGAGAGAGGAATGTGCACATGGGAATAGACATTGGAGGTCCCGTGGGAACTCCATGCATGGCATTCATGGATGGTAAAATATCACACTTCGGCTACAATCCCGCCGCTGGCGATTATGGCAATGTAGTAATAATCAAGCACGAAATTTCCGGAATCCCGGTGTGGGCATTGTACGGGCATCTAGATGCTGAATCAATTGAAGACAAGAGAGTCGGGCAGCGAGTCATGGCCGGAGAAGTAGTTGCTTGGTTTGGAGCATTTGAGGAGAATGGAGGTTGGGAACCTCACCTGCACTTCCAATTGTCATTAGTTGAGCCTGAGACTCACGATATGCCAGGAGTAGTGGCACCTGAAGAAAGAACTCGGGCACTGGAGATTTATCCAGACCCTAGGAACATACTCGGGCCACTCTACTAAATGGTAGATAGGTGGGCCTTGAGTGAGTCGATGGGAGTCATTTCAGAAGGATTATTTTCCTTAAGTACGGCTAGCATAATCGAAATCCAATCGGTGACATGAGTGACATACAAAAGCCGTTCAAGTAGACTCTGGCCCTCACATTCAATTCTCCAAGATACCTGACTCTCTAAATTGTCCATCAGCCAATGCATCCTAGCTTGGCTTCGTGGATGGATTCCTTCGCATGTTAGGGCTATCATTGCCCTAGACTGTCCTTCAGACTGCCAAGCGACTATCTCATTGTGATTCATCTCAGGGACATCTGCTGGATTAGCAAAGCCGTTCGCGTTCTCATTGATTTGACACGCGAAGCGATATCCAGCTGCTCCCAACTCAGTCGGCGAGATGATTCCAATTTCTCTTCCCACTAGCGACTTTGCCATTGTCTGCCATATTTCATCCCCTTGGGAAGGATCTGCATGGATTGAAGCATTCCTTAGTCTACCTAGCATCGCTTTCAAGTCGTCCCCATTGGGCCTTTTCAGAAGTCCCATATCCCAGCAAATTGCCATCTGAGAGCCGAAGATGTGGCCGAAGGCTGTTCTAGGCATCTGCCCTTCTGGGACCTCGATTAGAGTAGCATCATCACTCCCTAGGACTAGGTCTGAAAGTTGACCTCCTGAAGAAACGGCAATCACTGAACCTCCTGATTCTAAGGCCTCTGTGACAGCATCCAGAGTCTCCTCGGTATTTCCTGAGTAAGATGTCGCAAGTACTAGCCACTCTGGGCCCCACCAACTCGGCAGACCGTAGTCACTCCAAACTACGAATGGCATCCCTCCCTCAGAGTCTGCTAGTGACTTGAGGAATCGGCCTCCAGCTCCTGAGCCGCCCATTCCAAGGCATAATACTCCACTCCAATCAGTATCGGAACTCAATCCGGTCTCTTGACCAATCGCCGTCTCAAAATCTTCAACGAAAGAACGAGTCAGGTCTGCCATATTGCCCGAATCATGTTTCGATAGCAGTTCAGTCATGTCGAAATCAACCATTGACAGACCTCCTTCCAGCAGGTAGGGCTACCCATGCACTGTCTATGAAGCCGATGCGTATGCGATTGGCTTTCCCATCGTCATCATAGGGAAGAGCAACTGTCACCATCCTGTAATCAGTTGGATCCATCACTTCGGCAGCTGAACTGTCTCTGTTCATCACCTCGACAACATGTTGCTCCCTACTCGAACAGACAACGATTGATTTCTCCATATCTCTCCATGTAGCACCTGATCTTTCGTATCTATCAAGTCGGCGCAGACTGGGGCCGTCACTCTGCCAGCCGTCAATCATCCACAACTGCTTCCTGAAGCGGACTACATCGCCCAAATCGTAGGCGGGTTTGCGATAGCTGAGGGTCAGCCTAGTAACATCAATACCGTCATTGGATCCTACTACTGTAGAAGTCTCCTTGATAGTCCCTCCATGAGACTTGACGAGCCTTCTGCCCCAAGTCTTAGCCATCGCCTTTGAGCCCAGTTGCAAGTCCCAGCCGCCCGTAACAGGGCCCTCTTTTGTGATGAAGAACATTGGATCTGTTTCCATGCCCTCAAGCATTTTGTCCAATGTTCCCCTCAATTGCTTCAGTTCAACATCGTCCAAACGCCTTCCCGCTGACCTTAGTTGTACGGTTGCTTCGAAGTATGATCCGGCCTTACGGGTGCAAGGTGTACAAACCGAATTACTGGTCTGAAGTAGTGACTCGTGTGTGTCATCAAATTGGTAACCCTCTATGGTGCCTGAAACCTCAACATGAAGTCTACAAGTTCTATCATCGATTACTTCTACAGAGAATGATACTGTAACATTCTTTGCGCGCTCCTCTGCAACCAGATTCTCTCTTATCCTGAGATCTGCTATGTCCTCGGCATCCATCTTTGACCATCTTCCACGCACCTCATATGAGTCGCATTTGGCACAGCGGGACTGTTGAATTATCTCGGGGAGTTTTGAGAGTTCAGTTCGCTGCCTGAGGCATGCCTCGCACATTCGTTCTGAGGTCAGAGGAGGAGGTGCTCCGCAAGCGATACAAAATGCTCCTTCAGACATGGTCCTCGTCGGTTTGCGCCTCGCCGCCCCGTTTCAAGGGTTCCCGTAGGGAAAAACGCGTTCTCATTCGCTTTCTTCGACGGATACGGTATCCTCGACCGCGGTGAGGCGGGCGTCCAAATCGTACAATCTGATTACTAGTCGGTATACATACACGCCGATTAGTCCAATCATTGCTGCGTAAGCCAGTCCAAGTTCAGTCACTCCGCTCAATGTACTACCTCCTCGTCCAGTTGATGCTGTAAGTGACTCATTCTTGATTCCATCCTATGTAGGGTATCGCTTAGTATTGCTAACCCGACAAAAAGTAGTACAAACGAAGCGAAACCCAACAACATAACTGCGAGTATCTCAGTAGCTAGTCCGGATTCTTCGCTTTCAATTACTATGATTCCAGGGTGACGTTCTTGGTACCATGTAGTCGCTAGGGCAGTCACTGGAACCAAGGCAAATCCAAAGAGACCGATTGCAGCAATTGTGTCCCTAGTTCCTTGGCCATCGGGCTGCGAACTTCTCGCTAGGACTAGAAATAGAGTTACACCGGTTAGAAGGCCGTATGTGTTTAGTCTCAAATCTCCCCAATCCCACGGCACTCCCCATTCTGCTGAGCCCCAAATAGGTCCTGAAATTACGACCCCTAGTCCAAACAATAGGGCTAGATCTGAGCCCGTGCAAATCATCCTCCAGCCCAACTCGGAGCGTTTGGCATACCACGCTACTGATCCGATGAATAGGACGCAATAGGCTAGAAACGAAGACCAAGCAAATGGCACATGCCAGTATAGGATTCTATATGCCTCAGGAGAGTTCCATGCTGACGGATCGACTGTAGGGGCCCAAGTGAAACCAAGAAGTAGAGTCAGGGCCGCACCAGTAAGTCCGATTCCTGTGAGTGTGAAGCCCGCTCTTGACACCCCGGCCATACCCGCGCGAGAATGCTGTTAGTCATCAATGCTAGTCCTCAGGCATCAGGTAGGAAAACTGCAACTGCCCATACTGCTGCAGAGATTAAACTTGCAATTAGGCAGGAGATTAGAGGGTCGCCGATACTGAGACCAAATGTCATTCCATCGGACATCATTAGTGAAAGTGCATCTGTTAGTTGCAAAAATGGCCAGATTAGAACCAATAGGAGCAATGAGGCGGCTGCGGCCGAGGCTCTACGTAAATCTGCAACAAGTAGGTGCAAAGCCGCAGCTGCAGCGGCTACATCGATTATTATCAACGCTGGTAGCCAGAGCCAACGGGTAACTTCCGAGTGATTTGTGAATTCCGAGGGGTCGACCAAGATTATCCAAGCAAGGTAAGTAATCGGGAGTGGTAGAATAATTGAGGCCCCTACAAATGAATAGGTCTGCCTTGCACTGGGGCCAATCATTGCATTCCACCAAGCCCCGCATCTCTCTTCAGCCAGACGACGAGTGAGTGCTGGGGAGATGACTGCAGTGATGAATGCAGGAGCCAGTACTAGGGCTGCAACTAGGTCGTTACCAACATGAGTCATGTCGATTTCACCTATCAGTGCGTATGACAATAGGAGTGCTACCAGAGCGGGTGCTGCTCTTCCAGTAGTATCCAAGGGATTTCTAGTCTCCATCTTAATTGCCCATCGAATTAGTGCCCCATGAGTACTCGGCTCTACAGACGGTAGTGGACCGGGTAAATCAGAAGGTGTACCTTCAGAGACACCATTTGACTCGTTCAGATTTCCATTTCTGACTTCTATGATACGATCACTGCAGTCGATAATCGATTGATCATGAGTAGCGACCATCACTGAATGGCCGTTTAGTTTGAGACCCCTCAACCATCCAATTAGGAGTTCTTTGCCTGTTCGATCTAAACCTTCGGAAGGTTCATCCAACATCACTACCCTAGACTCTGCACTAAGTGCTGCGGGTGCCAGCCCGCACAGAACTGCTAGGCGTCGGCTCTGACCGCCAGAAAGTTGGGCGACCCTGTCGGCCCTTCTATGCTCAAGTCCCCACTCTTTGAGAATATCCGAAGCAATTGGCTCGGACATTTCCATTCCAGATACCTTGAGTGCGACCTCAAGTCTCTCTTCGACTGTTTCTTCCCCACAAATTCCGTCTCTCTGTAGGGTCAATCCTGTAGGAGGTGGCTGATTCCTTCTACCTTCGTGATCCCTGACGACTTGCATCTTTCCAGATTTACTATGTCTGCTGATTGATCCTCCTGAGAGAGGGAGTATTCCGGCGCACGCTTCGAGCATTGTTGTCTTGCCTGAACCGTTTTCTCCGACAAGTGCAACAATCTCGCCCGATGAGAGTTTGAAATCAATCTCCTTGAGTACTGCTCTACTTCCTCTATCGACTGAGAGGTCTGAGGTCTGCAGCATCGAGCCTGTTGCCATGAGTCCGGGAGTAAGGTGTATCGTTTGAGTGATTCCATACTACGAAGCGGCTATTCGCTCGAACCTAGGCGCGCAGACAAGGAGATAGTACGATGAGCGTATTGAGTTGGTCCGACATCGTTCTTCTAGTCACAATGCTATCTGCAGCTATAGCTCCATTTCTATGGGCTCAGTATTCAAAGACCAGTGTTGCGCTAGCAACAGTTCTATCCCTTTTGTTAGTCTCATTTGTACAATTCACAGAGTCGATATTTGGGGGTTATGCAATGAGTCATTCTTGGCTGATCGACTTTTTGGGAATCAAACCGAGCATAATGACTGATCCTTTGGAGTCTTACAGAATGGTGACTGCAGTATGGTTGCACGCTGACTGGTTTCATGTCCTTCTCAACATCCTCGTTGTTGCATTAGTTGGAGTTCCATTAGAGCAGCGCCTAGGTGCTCGTAGGTGGATGATAGTGTATTTCTTAGGATTCATGGGAGGGAATATCGCTTGGATAATCTCTCATCCAGAATCATCAACCCCCGCAATTGGGGCCAGTGGAGCAGCATTCGGGGTACTGGGGGCCTACATGGCTTGTTGGCCGGAGGATAAAATCGAGTTTCCCCTCTTATTTCTGATAAGAGCATGGCCGGTTTGGCTGATTGTTTTCGTCAGACTCGGTCTCGAAGTCTTGCATATTTACGAGCTTCAGAGCGCTACTGCTGGGCAGTCCAATGTGGCCCATATGGCACATTTAGGCGGTTTCTTCCTGGTATATCTGCTTGCACGACCTTTGGCGCGGGGCGCTCCGAGCCCTCTGGATGAGACTACGGAAGTATCTGGAATGGGGCGTTCTGTGGCAATGAGAGAGCACGCTATGAGTCGTATGGGCAGCCTAGAGGATGATCCTTGGACTCTGGCAGGAAAACCGCTTCACGGAACCGCTGCCAGAATACTGAGTCGACTTAGAGAGGAAGGGGATGAATTAGAGACCAGAAGAGCATGGCTAGAGGAGTTATCTGAGAATACTATTTGTCCTATCTGTGATGGCGAGATTGTAACAGAGTTGAATGGTGAAATCTGTCGCCTCAAGTGTACTCACTCTGACTCTCATCTCAATTGGCCGTAATCGCATTCAGATTACGCCGTTACAGGTTGAGATTATACAGCATCCGAGTTTGGCTCTCTGTGAGAGCCATGCCAGATGCCACTAAGATGAGGCTTCCTGTAATCGTAGCTCTTCTTGTGTTTGTGATGGATGTCTCAGTGGCATCTGGGGCCCTTGTACCTCCTCCAGAACAGCCCTTGAATGATGAATCTAATGAGACTCTTGGAGCGGATTTACCTCCTCTGATGTGCGGAGATAGTATCTGTCTCGAGAAAGACCGCTCTCCAGGATTCCCGCCACATGGATCCGGTTGGCCGGTCGAGGAACCAGGATGGTGGTTCAGTTACTGGTATGACTTAGATTCCAATGGAATGGACGATAGGTTGCAGAGAATAATCGCTGGTCTATCGACTTCTGTCTCAACTACTTCAATAATGGGAGCAGATGGACTCCCGACAGTTGCCATAGTGGTGGATTACTCATGGCATCCGGGTCCGGATGACATTGCTGCGATTAAGCAGGTCCTGTATGCCCACGGATGGCAGGACGAAGGATCGTGGTTTGACCCGCTTGGAATCCTTGATTCGATTGTTATCGATCATGTCCCAGTCAGTTCACTGATTGACATTTGGTCACTTGATGGAGTCGTCATGATTGAGGAACAGAATGTTATTGTCCCTCTACTGGATAAGGCTACTCGGGGCTCTAAGGTCAGGGATTCTGAAGTCTTTGACGAGACGATGAGAGACTTCGGGTATGATGGTTCGGGTGTTGTAATTGCAATTCTCGATACAGGTGTTGACAACGAGCATTTCTCCCTCGACGACTTCTCTGATTCAAACAATGATAATGAGAAAGATCCAGATGAATTGGCTGACCCGAAATGGTTGGCAGGATGTGATGCTACCTCATGGAGTTCACAGGACTGCGATGATGGAAGTTTGGACCCCGATGATGGAGACGGACATGGTACTCATGTTGCAGGAATAGCTCTAGGCACAGGAGATTCTCGTAGGATCAATCAAGGTTATGCCCCAGGGGCTTACTTAGTTGATGTTAAGGTCATGACTGATGCTGGAGCGACCAACTCTGCTGCCACGCTGAGAGGAATACAATGGGTGGTCGACAATGCCGACACCGATTGGGGCAATAACGACTCTAGCGAGGGCATCCAAGTGATGTCCATGTCGTTTGGTTCCGCTAACCCGGGTGGAGATGATGATCCGGGAGATAACGGCACAAATGCTGATGCAAGAGCGGTGGATGCTGCGGCAGAAGCTGGGGTAGTTCCTGTTGCAGCAATCGGAAACGATGGTAAGCGCAGGGTCACATCGGTGGGGGCCTCAGATAGTGCCATTACTGTCGGAGCGATAGATGATGAGAATACCATCGAGCGTGGCGACGATTTGATTGCCTCCTACTCAAACTCAGGGCCTCGAGAAGACGATGGAGATAACAATGAGTGGGAGGAACTCAAACCAACGGTAGTTGCTCCTGGATCAAACATAATGTCAGCCCAGCACGCTGCTTCAAGCAGTACTCTACCGGGAGCCCCCAAACCTCTGGCAGAGGATAGTTACACACAGCTTTCAGGGACTAGTATGTCTTGTCCTGCTGTTGCTGGATTCGTTGCAGTAATGCTACAAATTGATGATGGCTTGGAACCTCAAGAAGTCAAGGACCTTCTACAGAACAATTCTGAGACTCGTGGACAGGCTTCGCTTCCAGATATCAGCAACAGATGGAACGAGGATTACGGATTCGGAATTATCGATGGCAATATGATTCTCAATGCAATGCTTGGAGGAACGGTTGATCCAGATCCTGGAAATGGTACAGATCCTCCGCCTACAGGCTCCGAGGAATGGGTTGTCATAGAAAGTCCCGAAGAAGATGCTTGGTTAGTTGAAGGCGAGACCTACAGCGCTAGAGGGCATATCGACGAGGACAAAGATACCAATGGCACGATTGATGAGGTATCAGTCAGGATTTCGTACTCTCATAGGCCCGAAGGAGAGCCAAAAAGAGAAGTTGTCCTAGTCGACTGGCATGTAGCACAGGGCACCATCAATTGGACTACTCCATTCACTCTGCCTGAATTCACCGAAGAAGAGATTGAGGTTATTGAAGTCATTATCGAAGCTCAGGCGAAGAATGAGTTTGAGCAGTGGAGTAAGGTTGCCAAACAGAAGCACGAAGTTGGTCTCATCGCTGTCACAATGGGGGGCCCCAGTGGCCAAGAGGCCGTCTCGGGAAGCGTCAATGTCTTCGGGACATGGGAGTCAGTCAACGGAGGTACAGTTCAATGGAGGATAGGTACGGAAGCGTGGGAAACTGCGCAGACATTCGGAGGCAGTGGCAGCTCTAATGGAGACTGGTCAGTAACTTGGGATACGGAGGAAGTGGACGATGGCTTCTACAGAATCTCTGCCAGGATGGTTAGTGGCGATGGCATCTACTCTGAGGAAGTGAAGAGAGTTGTTGAAGTAGATAATGACCCACCGGCGGCGAATCTAATTTTCAGGACAGGGCTTTCAGTCGAAGAGTACGGGATCCCCATCAGTGAGACATATGTCAATACCTTCCTCGAAGTAAGAACCGAAATTCGAAATGATGGCGACATGGCAGCTTCTAACTTGGCAATCTCACTCTATGAGGATGGTGCTCGCAAGGATGAGATGGTGTTGCCAAGCATCGATAGCGGAGACATAGTAGAGGTAGTACTGTACTGGAACCCAACTACAATAGGAGAAAAGACGGTGTTGGTTTCCCTAGATCCTGCAAATACAATTGAGGAATTGGATGAGACAGATAACGATCAGTCGATTTCATTCCCTGTAATCCAAAGACCACAGGGAGTTGATCTTGCATTCAGAGACGGGGCTATCAGAACTGAGCCGCCAATTCCAAGACCAAATGATCAATTCCTTATCACAGCAAGGGTCGACAATCTGGGCTCTACAGATGCTACGAGTGTCGAGGCTTCTCTAGAGATTCACAATGGTCTTGGATGGGTTTTGGTATCTTCAACAGCGATTCCTCTTGTTATGGGCCAAGGGGCCTCGCAGATTTCATTCGCCCATAAAATGAACCAATCAGGACCGGTAGATGTCAGAATAACTGTTACCGGGACCGGTCTGGCCGATTTGGACTGGTCCAACAATCAAGTCGAGTCTACAGTACTAGTCGATGAATCAACTCTGACTGGTTCACGATCAATGACATTCGGAACCGGAGAGATTCCAATCAGACTAATAGATCTCGATGATGAAGGTTTAGTGATTACCGAGAAGGAAGGAGTTCTCTCTCTGTATCGACTGAATTCCAACAGGATGTTGACCTCATGCACAAATGTATTGGATGAAATGTGGTCGGGAGATCTTGCTTTCAGTAGTACAGAGGATGGTTGGGCTCACATAGTCTGGACTAGGCGTTTCATTGACTCTACAGGTTACTTTAGGCAGACGCTAAGTTACTCTACAATCGATGCTAGTTGTGAGATGACCCCAATTCAGGATCTTATGCAGCCAATTCTGCTTTCCGATGGCAAATATTGGGGAATAGATATCGATGTGGATGATTCAGAAATTCTTGTCTCCGGATACCATAGGGAAATGATGAGTGGTAGTTCGTTTGGAGAGCAAACTAGTGTTTTCATCCTTCACGCGGATGCGCCTACTAAGTCCTCGGACTGGTCACTAACTCCGAATGTGGTCGATGAGATTGATCTAATTCCTGGAGAGACGACTTCTCTTGAAGTGGAATTCGGTGATGACGATGGTGCACATCTCCTTTACAAATCGTCTAGGAGCGATTCAACCAACATAGAGAGGCATGGCCTATGGTATGCGCATGGATTGATTGAGCAGTCGTCTTGGACATTCAGGAAATCCGTCGCCGATGATGTCACACTTGCGAAGATGATGGTGTTTGTAATTGATGATGAAGAGAGGATTGTGGCCACCTGGAAACAGGGGGAGGGTTTGGATGCTGAGATGGTCGCAATAATTGCTGACTCTTCATTTAACGAAATCGATAATCTGACTGCAACATTCCCCGCTAGAGGAATGAGTGCGATAGATCTTGTAGAGACTTCCCGAGGAGTCCAAGTCCTATTCGATCTAGTTGGGCCGACAGGCCCACAGGTCAATTACGGCATAATTGATCCAGAAGAAGGATGGTTCGGTATTTACGATAGGCTCAATCTTGGCAATCTGTACCTAGTTGACAGATCCCCTTCTAGCAGTGAAACTCTATTCATCCATACTTCTGCTAGCGGTTGGCAGATTAGGGCTGTGATTGACGATAATGATCCCAATAGAGTAGGAGATTCAATCCTAGAGATATTGCGCCACCAACTGGGTCTAGACGAACAGAATTTCAACATTCTACTCGGAGGTTTTGCAATCGCTGTACTGCTTCTCTGTACTGTCATCCTAGTGACTCTCTCAGCCAGAGGACTCAGATGGATCAGAAGGAACAGAAGTGTTGCCTCTGGAGTCGTAATATTAGAGGAAGATGTGGTTGATGTTGTTGATGAGTCGGACATCAAGGTAGTAGCCGTGATTAGACCTGAAGATTCAGAAGAAGTAGAATTGGTGGATGAAGTTGTAACTTCCACACCTGTCGAGGATATGTCAACTCCAGTTATTCCTTTGCCGGAGATCCCCGTTCCAGAGGAAGGAAGCGCCTCGGCCCTACCTGCTCCTCCGCCGATGAATATGCCAGTAATCTGTCCGAGTTGTTCCAGTAGATTTGAGATTGCAATGGGCAATTCCTCAGTGAATTGCCCGGTCTGCAATGAGCGGATAGTTCTCTGAGGCTCCTATGATATCGATTCTGCTTGCATCTGCATCCGAGCGCAGGCGCGAGATTCTATCCGAGATTGTGAATGAATCTACAAAATTAGAATCTAGGGCCCTGGCTTCGGATGAAATTAATCCTTCAAGTGGAATTGAGGTGTCTCAACGAGTTGAATTGATTTGCTCTGCTAAGGCCGAAGCTGCTGCTCAGGAGGTTACAATCAGTGGCGGGCAGCCTGATTTGGTTGTCGTGTCCGATACGCTTGTAGAAGACCCAACTGATCCGTTGATTGCATTGGGGCAACCAATTGATGAATTGATGGCGGCCAGTATGTTGTTGGGACTTTCGGGAAGAAGACATCGTGTTTGGTCCTGTACTGCAATACTTTACTCTCCTGCATTTAACAGAGATGGTACAGAAATACTACACGGCGGGTGGACAGCCGACATTTGGTCTGAATCTGCTGTGGTTGAGTTTGATGAATTGACTCAAGATGTGTTGGCTAACCTTGTCTCCAGCGGATCGTGGAAAGGTAAGGCTGGGGCATACGACTTAGCCGGATTGGCTGGAGAGAACGCATCATTAATCGAGGGAGAAGAAGTCACGGTTCTCGGATTTGCGCACGGTGCAATTGAAATAATTTCCTCGCTTATTATCTAGACAAATGTCACTCCGCCGTGTTTGAGAACAAACTCGCGCTGTAGGTCATCGAACCATTCCAACATACCTGAGTTGAATCGTACCTCAATAACCTCGGGGTCAATCAAAAGGTCATCTTGTATTCCTTGCAGAGTACCCGGTGCTGCCCCACAAGAGACACATGCACCATCAAGATCTAGAATTAATGTGAGGCTGTTCCCTGTTGGGGTTTTCACAACTCTAGACTCTGTAACAACCAGTCCTCCTCCATGGCCATCCAATGCTGCTCTGACTGGCCCTAGTCTAGCCATCAGGGCGGGTACAAAATCGTCATCATCTGATTTTGCTAAATCAACTAGAGAACATGCTTGCAATCTGGATATCTCGGCGGGGTCGTGGGTCTCGATAATTCGTCTCTCTGATTCCTTTCTCATGGCATCCTCTATCTGAACTCGGTAGGATTCCTCAAGAGAGTCCGTAGCCGAGTCTTGTGATTCACGAGGCAAGTTCACAAACGAGGCGGAGTAGTGATGTGATTTTAGGGTGACCTAACACGCAAGCAGACATTCAAAAGGGGCTGATTCCGGGATAATGACATGACAGCCGCATCCGGACAGGCAGAAGCCTTGATGGAAATCGTAGACTTACATGTCGGAATAGACGATACGAGCATTCTCAAAGGCATAGATTTGAGAATCTTGCCGGGCGAAGTTCATGCCATCATGGGCCGAAATGGGAGTGGTAAGACGACCGCTGCCAATGTCATCATGGGCCACCCTGACTACGAGGTCGAGAAGGGAGATGTTTTGCTCAATGGAGATAGTCTGCTCGACGAGGACCCTTGGGAACGCGCTCGTCGGGGAGTGTTTCTCTCCTTCCAATATCCTCAAGCTGTTCCAGGCCTTCAAGTAGGTAACTTCCTGCGTAAGTCGGTGGCCAGTATCAGAGGCGAGGATGCAGCCAAGGGTGCCAATTTCAGAAAGGAATTAAACGAGGCAATGGATCAACTGAAAATCCCTCGAAGCTTTCTGTCCAGATATGTAAATGATGGATTCAGTGGCGGAGAGAAGAAGCGATTCGAAATTCTCCAGATGATGCTCCTAAAACCTAAGCTCGCCATCTTAGATGAGACAGATAGTGGGCTTGACATTGACGGGATTAAGACTGTTGCATCGGGCGTTAATGCCGCTGTCAGAGGTACTGATTCGGGTGCCTTGATTATCACTCACTACTCGAGAATTCTAGAGCATGTTAAGCCGGACTTCATTCATGTTCTAATCGGAGGTAAAATTGTTGCTTCCGGGGGGCCCGAGCTAGCGACACAACTCGAAGAAAATGGTTACGACTGGGTCGAGAATATGGCAGCAGAGGGGGTGGCCTGATGCCGGACAATCAAGAAGCCAGAGAAGTCGTTGGGGACTACAAGGCAGGATGGAAAGATACTGAGAATTCGACCATTAGATTCGACTTCGGCCTATCTGAGGAAGTAGTTAGGGAGATTTCCAAACTCAAAGAAGAGCCAGAGTGGATGACTGAACTCCGCGTCAAGGCGTACAATCACTTTGTCAAGCGTCCTATGCCCAAGTGGGGTAATACAAGTACACTAGATGAAATTGATTTCGATTCTATTTGCTACTACCTGCGCTCATCGGAGGCGACTGAGAAAGACTGGGATGATGTTCCCGAGGAGATTCGTAACACCTTCGACCGACTAGGGATTCCAGAGGCCGAGCAGAAGTGGCTCTCCGGAGTTACTGCACAGTACGAGTCGGAGGCCGTATACCACAGCATCCGTGAGGACTTGGAGGAGCAAGGTGTCATATTCCTTGACATGGATAGAGGACTGAAAGAGTACCCAGATCTAGTAAAGAAGTGGTTCTGCTCAGTAGTTCCACTAACTGACAACAAGTTCTCGGCCCTAAACACTGCAGTTTGGTCCGGTGGGTCATTCATCTATGTCCCGAAGGGAGTTCATGTCGAGATGCCGGTACAAGCATACTTCAGAATCAATGCGAAGAATATGGGGCAATTTGAGAGGACTCTGATTATTGCCGACGAGGGTAGCAGCATTCACTATGTCGAGGGCTGTACGGCGCCAAGTTACTCAACCGACTCATTGCACTCTGCTGTAGTTGAGTTGATCGCACTACCGGGCGCTCATATCAGGTACTCGACAGTACAGAACTGGAGTTCGAATGTTTACAACCTTGTCACCAAGAGAGGTATTGCGCATGAAAATTCAAAGATTGAGTGGGTTGATGGAAATATCGGCAGCAAGTTGACGATGAAGTACCCGGCTGTTATCCTGAAGGGAGAGGGAGCTCACGCAGAGGTCATTTCGGTTGCATATTCAGGAGACGGTCAGCATCAGGATGCAGGGGCAAAAATCCATCATCTGGCATCCAACACTACTAGTAAGATTCTCTCCAAGAGCATAAGTAAGAATGGAGGGAGGGGGACCTATAGAGGACTGGTGACAGTATCTCCTAAGGCAGAGAACTGTAAACTGAACGTAGTTTGTGATGCATTGATTCTAGACGAAGAAAGTCGCTCTGACACATACCCAACAATGGAGGTCGCCAACCCAACTGCGAGGTGTGAGCACGAGGCCAGTGTTTCCAAGGTCAGTGATAATCAGTTGTTCTACCTAATGAGTAGAGGCCATTCCGAAGAAGAGGCCCTTGCGATGATTGTAAACGGGTTCTTTGAGCCATTTACTAGAGAGTTACCTATGGAATATGCAGTTGAGTTGAATCAATTGATGGCCCTTGAAATGGAAGGAAGCATAGGCTGAGGTGGTGGCTTGCAAACCTCTGCTGATTACCTATCACTGCCACAGCCCGAGAGGGCTGACCATCTATGGAGATACACTCCTTGGAGAAGAGTTCACCCCACGGGCGATGTAACGGAAGTTCCAGAGATCAGTTCGGCGTCTGTCTCGATAGCCAAACTCGATGGGAGTACTGTTCCAGAGGGAGTTTCACTGGAGAGAGTGGATTTGGAATTGGGTGATTTACCTGACTCGGATCCTTTCACGCTTTCATTTCTAGGAGCGGTTACCGCTACTTCTGGGTGGGAAGTCAAGATAGATTCAAAATTCAATTTAGATATGCCTCTTTTGCTTGATATTGACACAGGAGAAGGTAGTTCCGCAGTTCATCTGAATTTACAGATAGGAGATCTGAGTGAGTTCGAACTGATTACTCGTGTCAGAGGTTCTGGAGACTGGTTTGGACTATTGAGGACTGGAGAGGTCGGTTCTGGTAGTGTCGTAAACGATATCGTGGTCGGGCTGATGCAGCAAGGTACGATGCTCAGAGTAGATTCCTTGGATATCGGAAGAGATGCACAGGTTCGAGTCGGTACCGTTTCATCGGGCTCGGACAAAACAAAGACAGATCTAAGATATCTTCTGAAAGAATCAGGAGGGAGTGTTAGAGTTCTTGGTTCAGTTCTAGGGGCCGGCTCAATGCATCTTGACCATCATGTGGAGATTCTGCATGATGCGCCGGAGACTTTCAGTAGACTCTCTTGGCATTCAGCATGCGGTGGCAATAGTAGGACTGTAGGTACTGGGATGCTGAAAGTAATGGATGGTTCAAGGGGAGCCGATGCGGCCCAGATTTTCCACAATCTTCTACTCTCCAAAAACGCTGAAGCCGATTCGATTCCAGAGTTGGAAGTTCTCGAACATGAGGTTGTGGGTTGTGGGCATGGCACCGCAAATGGCCCTCTAGATGAAAACCAGTTGTTCTATCTACAAGCCAGAGGTTTGGACCCATCAGAGGCAAGGAGGGTTCTGATTGCAGCCTTCCTTAACTCTACTCTATCCGAAATGGGCAGTGAAAATCTGCATGATTGGTTGGTTGTCCTACTTTCTTCCGAACTAGAAAGACTAGGTTCTGGCATGGAAAACTGATTTGTGCCCCCTTCCTCTCAAGAGTCTTCGTGGATGTAGACCACTGTGAAGATATTCGATGCGAATGTGGATTCGTTGGCTCGGCAATTCCTATGAGGCAGCACATGGAGTGTCCGAGGTGTAGAAGAGTAGTCGAGGCATGTTGTGAAGGAGTGCCGGACTATTCCTAGGAAGTGCGGTCTCTGTAACTAGATAGTAATCCAGTCATCAACACTCCTGCCGCAGCTCCAAACATCATCCCCTGCTGCTCAAAACTACTTCCTGCCAAGTCTCGAAATGCCAGAGTCATGGTCCCCGTCATTGGAATGATGAAAACGGCGAAGCGTGTAGCCCATTGTCTTGGAGTTGGTGCCCTTCCCATTGGTCTGAGAACTAATGAGCTTGACTTCTGAATAATCTGCCACTCTGCTTTCAATGCACCAACTTTGAGTCGTTGAATGACAGCTGGTCTGATTCCGGGGTCGGCAGAACTTGGACGAGTGCCCTCTCCATTTCCGGTAATTATTTTCAGGCGACCAAGGCTTGATCTATTTTCCAATAACATATCTGCCAAGGCTGCAGCTGATGGTACATCGAGGCCATGTAAATCTACTACTAAGACTCCTCTATCTCTTCGTATCTTCTCTTCCACCGACCAAGATTTAGAGGCCCAAACATATGTTCTTTCTTCTATCGGAGTAAGTATCGCTCTGACTTTGATTACCTCGGCCTCTCTGATAGACTTCATATCTCTGCCAGATTTCGATTGTTCCCTCAATCTGTGGAGAGCGAATGTTGTCACTATGACCGAAGCCGCCAGTCCTGAAACTGCACCAGAACGAGCGGCTTTGGGAACATCTGGATTATCGAGGCCACTGAGAAAGAAAACAATGAACGAACCCATGACTGCGACCATAGATCCTACAACGATTCCCAACCAGACTGCATCCCTTGTACCTAAGTCTGCCACAATTGCCCTAAGCGGTTATCGCTCAAGAATTCAGGGGTGGTCTGAAAAAACATCAAATGCTACTCAACGATGCTGAAATTGTGACCCTACGTAATGGACTAACTAGTCGTGAACGTGAGCAGAGAGTAGGTAGAAATGTCGCTGCTGCGGTCGGAGCGTATCTATTGCTATGCTTTCTAGTTCCTCTTGTCCTACCAGAAGGGGCAGTACCGGAACTATCTGGCAGAGCCAATGCTTTGGATTATGCAAGTCAAGAAAGCTGGGGTAATTTGAATCATGG
>CEUY01058571.1_pt1 | contig 16551 bp, 20 predicted proteins | sample 361481 | NCBI WGS metagenome assembly CEUY01 (sample SAMEA2622737, study PRJEB7988) | marine metagenome | isolation source: saline water (ENVO:00002010), including
GAAGTAAAAGTATTTATGAATTGTGAAGGAATGAAGGTTGGAGGAAAGCGATCCTTTAGCAAAAAAAAGTTGATGCCCTTAGAAGAATTTGTTGGAGACAAACCTTTTATTAAAAATGCCACTTATTTTAACAGAAAACAAAAAACTGTAGAATTAATAAATAAATTTATTAGTGAAGGAGTCAGTCCACAAAATATATTTACCTCAGGCCAATCTTGGGGTGGATGGAACTCTTTGAGAATAGCTGGGTTTAACAGTGAATTGATTAATTCTTCCATAGCATTTGGGCCGGGTTGTTGCGATCCAAAAAAGAAACAAAAACCTGGAAGTAAAGTGGCTGAAGAATTTAAGTATTTTTCATATAATTTAAAATCTGCAAAAGAAATCAATGCGTTAGTTTTTTCAAGTTTTGCAGATTCATTTGAGAATCCAGAATCTTTGAGTTTTTTAAAAAATATTGAAGGTATCAAAATGGTTGAGCTTCCTGGATTTGAAAATGGAAAAAAAATAATAAAAATAAATGGCAAAATTTGTAAGTGGGATACGCATGATCAAAATAACGAAAATATAACAGATGGTCACTATCTTTTATCTTCTACTTGTTTTGATCCATATATAGAAATTATCAAAGAATATATGGAAAGCAGATTATTAAATTAATTTAATAAGCATTCTTTTTTACCTCAACATTCCTTACGATTAGTGGTAGGTTATTTGCAAAAGGAGAAATAAAATGGTTTCAAAAAATTATGCTAACTTTGTTTTAACAATAAACGCTTTATTATTACTATTAGTTAATATTCAATTATTCTTCTAGAAAAGTAAAAAATAGTTTTAACTCAACATCCTCTTGCTCGGTTGCAGGATAATATTTTTCTTCAACATTTTTCTTGATAATTAATGCTAATGTATCTTTCCCAATTTTTTCTCTCTTTGAATTACAAATAAACCGCTTAAGGATATAATAATCGCTCCAAAAATCATATTTGGGTTTGGCACTTCTTGAAAAAATAAGTATCCAAGAATGATGCCAAAAACTATTACAGAGTAACGAGTAGATGAAGTTAGGGAAAGTGGGGCGTATATGATTGTTAGTACTGAAAACAAGTACGCAATAGTTAGGAATACGCTTGCTGCAAGAATAAAGAGCATAGATTTGTAGTTTAAGTCAAAAGGAAAAAATAACGCAGCGATACCAAAGGCTATTGTGACAAGAACTGAGGTAATGAAAATAATTTCAAGACTACTGGATGAATCCCCGTATCCTTTTGTTATAACATCTCTTAACGTCAAGAAAATAGCTGCTAAAATTGGCAAAATGAAAACATAGCCAAACTCTAAATTTCCAGGGTTAATAACAATCAAAACTCCAACAAAACCTAATATCACTGCTGACCATCTTCTTATCCCAACCCTCTCTTTTAATAATATTGCTCCTGTGGCTGTAATGATCAATGGGGCGGTGTTAAGTAGCGTGTAAACGTCAGCCATAGGCATTAAAATCAAACTTGTTAAAAAACTAAATGCTGCAAAAACTTCGCAAAGCCCTCTTATATACGAACGTTTGTCGTAAAATATTTTACTTAAATTTATTCCCGCATAAAAATATATCGATATCAAAATTAATATGCTTGTAAAAATTCCCCTTACGAAAACAACACTGAACAAAGATTGATCACTGTCTATGTCTTTAACGGCATATTTCACTAATGCATCATTGAAAGCAAAGCTTAAGGATGCCAGCAGCATAAAAATAATGCCCCTTAAATTATTAATTCTTGAATCATCATTCATTAAATTTTAACAATATAGCTGTATAAGGTATTGGTTATGTTTTGGAGCCAATCAAGCAAAATATTGAATAAAAATATGGCAGATAACTAGTTATTTATGTTGATAACTTTTTGTCAAGATAGGCATTTATTGTCTTTTTATATTCAAAATCTATATAATTTTATAAAAATTAAAAAAAGGAGGTTTTATGAATCTTAAGTTAGTATTCAGAATCAACGCTGCAATTTTCTTAATAAACGGAGCCGGATTACTTTTTGCAACATCAATGTTTTTTGGAATGGCTGGTCTTACAATGAGCCCGTCCTTAGGAACAGTAGGTCAGTTTGTAGGAGTTACTTTTATATTCCTTGCTTTGTTATCTTGGCGAATACCTGAAGTGGCTGAAAACTCAATATCAGCCTTGGGTCAATTATTTGGTATTGGAAGCGCTTTGTGGACTTTAATAGTTCTTTATCACATTGTTTCAGGACAAATTGCGGGACCTACCGCGTATATCAATGTTGCTTTATTAGCAATCTTCACTGCGCTATTTTTTATGTATAGCAGAGAACAAAATTAGAAATAAAATAAACTCCCCTAAACAAGGGGAGTGTAAATTTCCTTCTTAAATTAATTTTTAATTAAACAGCCATTTATTAATTTTCTATGGAATCTTCCATTTGAATTCTGGCTCTTTATCTTTCCAATTAAATATGATTCTTTTATGACCATCTGAAGAAAGGTAAAGCCATTCAACATTGATTATCTGATTTGTAATGACACAAAAATTAACATATCCATTTTCACTTTCATTAAAATCTGGCTCTTTTCCTTGAAGATGTTTCGGAATGCCATCAGTAGGTATATTACAATCACTTCCCGGGGGCATGGTTGCTAAGTAGCATTTTCTGCTCATCAGGGAAGTTTTGTCCCACGCATTTGCAGAAATTATATTATTATATTGTACTGAAGATACGACTTTTATCCTAAGCTGTTGTTTCAACCTTGAAGAGTAAAATAAGAAAAAGCACTCATTGTTTTTTTTAATTTCCCTAATTTTTGTTGAACGACTATCTGAGTGAAACGATAAAGTCTTATGATTTATGTTGAAATCTCTCAGCACAACAGTTCTGGATGTAGGAATATTTTCAAGATTTTGGTTGGTAAATACCCCAAGATGATATTCATGCAACCTATCCTCCACAGCAGTTTTTAGATCTGAGCAGATTCTTTTGAAAATATTTTGCGGGTTTAGGCTTTCTTGGTCCATATCTTATACAAAAAGTGTATATAGTTAAGTTGCTATGAAAGGTAAAAAAATTAAAGAATCTTTCATCTATAATTGGAAAAAAAATAAAAAGCTCGCAAAGCTTATAGATGTTTTTGATGGCCAAGCTGAAATCCAGTTTGTTGGAGGATGTGTAAGGGACTCAATTCTCGGCCATACAGTTAAAGATTTTGATTTTGCAATCAAATGCAAACCGGAATCTACAATTCAAATTCTTTCTAAAAACAACATAGGATATGAGCTTTACGGATTAAACTTCGGTACAGTTACTGCCAATATTGATGGCGCTAAGTTTGAAATCACCAGTTTAAGAAAAGACACTAAAAGTAACGGAAGATTCCCCGTCATTGAATATACTGATAGTTGGTATGAAGATTCCCTAAGAAGAGATTTTACGATGAATTCAATTTATGTCTCCACGAAAGGTGACATCACTGATAATTTTGATGGTATGAGGGATATTATTGAATCCAGAATATCTTTTATCGGCAATGTCTCGGAAAGAATTGAGGAAGATTATTTAAGAATAGTTAGATTTTATAGCTTTATGGGAATTTTTAAAAATCCAAAATGCTATAAAGAAGATTTATATACAATTGATAGAAATATAAATTACCTTCGGACTAACGTTTCACGTAAAAAAATATTAAGTGAGATAAAAAAAATGATGCACCGCCCATTTCCACACAATTGTTATTTTTTGTTAGAGCAAGATTCCGGTTTAAGAAAAAATAATTTGCTTAAGAATATCCAAAAATGGTGGATTGAAGATAGATATTCAGAAGGATTAGAGATTTTAAATAAGCAAATGGTTGTAACCTAACTATAATTGTAGTTGGCGAAAAGCCTCTCCTACAACTATAGCAGCAGCTGAACTCACATTTAAAGATCTTAACCCTTTTTGAACAGGTATGACGATTCTTTCATCAACATCTTGGTGAATTTCAGGATTAACACCAGCACTTTCCCTGCCAAGCAAAATAATATCATTATTATTATAAGAAAATTCAAAATAATTTTTACTTCCTTTGGTGGTAAGAAGAATTATTCGAAAATTATTTTTTTTTGACCATTGTTTAAAACTTAACCAATCAATGTGCCTTGTAATTGAAGTATGGTTCAAATAATCCATTGCCGCCCTTTTCATTCTCTTGTCATCCAGAAAAAAACTGGCAGGTTCAATTATATCTACCGGAAAATTAAAACACGCAGCTAGCCTTATTATATTGCCTGTATTCTGGGGAATATCAGGTTGATAAAGAGCAATTCTCATATTGATAAATTTTTATCATTTTATATAATCGAAATATATCATGCGCAAGATGCTAGTAATATTAGTTTTTTTACTGCCTACAGCATATAGCGCTTATGCAGACGATGAAGAACCGGTTGCGGCCATTTCTCTAACAGACTAAATTTTATAAATATCAATTAAAAAACCAGTGATTTTTCTTAAAATAAATCATATATAACCAATAGGTTTATATTTATCTTGGATATATGAAAAAAAACACCGAAGTAAAAAAATACAAAAATTCTTTTCTTAACTGGATAGAATACCGTTTGCCCATAATTTCTTATCTTGAAAGGGAGTATGGAGATTATCCGATGCCAAAGAATGCCAATTATTTTTGGAGCTTTGGCGCAATGTTGACCATCATTCTTGTAGTTATGATCTTCAGTGGTATTTTTCTCGCAATGTATTACACCCCACATGTTGATATGGCCTTTGAAAGCACTGAACGAATTATGAGGGATGTAAGTTTCGGATGGCTTATAAGATACATTCACAGTAACGGAGCCTCTTTCTTTTTTATAGTTGTATATCTCCATATGGTAAGAAGTATTTATTATGGTTCTTTTAAATATCCAAGGGAGCTAAACTGGCTCTTTGGCGTAACAATATATCTTTTAATGATGGTTACTGCTTTTCTTGGTTACACTTTACCTTGGGGACAAATGTCATATTGGGCAGCCACAGTTATCACAAATCTTTTTAGCGCAATTCCACTGGTGGGGGAAAGTATTAAGATTTGGTTGCTTGGTGATTATACTGTCGGTAATGCCACATTAAATCGTTTTTTTGCTCTCCATTATGTATTGCCATTTGTTATTCTAGGTATCGTTGCCTTGCATGTTGCTGCAGTGCACGTTCATGGTTCTAATAATCCATCCGGGGTAGAGGTGAAAACTCCAAAAGATACGGTAAAATTCTTTCCATATATGCTAATTAAAGACACGCTGGCTTTCTCAGTATTTGGCATAATAATTTCCGCAGTCATATTTTTTGGACCCAACTTGATGGCTGAAGTTGATAATTACATTCCCGCGGATCCAATGGTTACACCTGCTCACATTGTGCCTAACTGGTATTTAGCTCCGTTTTACGCAATTTTAAGGGCAGTTCCAGATAAACTTGGAGGTGTAGTTTTAATGTTTGGATCGATCCTAGTGTTATTTTTTCTTCCATGGCTGGATAAATCAAAGATCAAAAGTTGTAGTTACAGACCTGTTTATAAGTGGATGACAATATTGTTTTTTGCAGACTTTTTTATTTTAGGTTATGTTGGTCTTAAACCCGCAGTAGGAACTTATTTGCTGATGGCGCGCGTTGGAGTAATTTATTATTTCTTATACTTTCTAGTTTTGGCGCCTTTAGTTCCTAAATTTGAAAAAACAAGTCAATTGCCCGATAGCATCAGTGATGTTTATGGTGCAAAATGATGAACAAACTCCTATTTACTTTATTTGCATTAATTATAATTAATTCATCCTTACAAGCGGAAGAATTAAAGGCAGAAAAATTAAAAAAGCAAGATTGGTCTTTTGAAGGTATCACAGGTACATTTGATAGGGCTTCAATTCAAAGAGGCTTTAAAGTTTACCGCGAAGTATGCGCCGTATGCCACTCAATGAATTTACTATACTATAGGGACTTAATCGATATTGGTTTTTCTCCCGATCAGATAAAGGTAATAGCTTCTGAATACACAGTAATTGACGGACCTAATGATGAAGGGGAAATGTTTGAAAGACCTGCGAGGCCATCAGATAGATTTGTGGACCCTTATAGAAATGATGTAGAGGCAAGGTTGTCGAATAATGGAGCATACCCACCAGACCTTTCTCTAATTACAAAATCTCGTAAAGGGGGAGCTGATTACCTATACAACTTACTTACAGGCTATGCTGAAACGGAAGAAGGATCAGATATCGGAGAAGGCATGTATTATAATCTTTATATGCCAGGAAACCAAATTGCTATGCCACAGCCTTTGTACGATGAATCAGTTGAATATGATGACGGTACTCCAAATAATCTAAATCAACTATCCTATGATCTGACAAACTTCTTGGTTTGGGCGGCTGAACCAGAGTTAGAAGAAAGAAAAAGGATTGGAATAATTGCAATCTTGTTTTTTGTTGTTTTTGGAGTATTTAGCTTCTTTTTAAAATTAAGATTGTGGAAAAAAGTTAGTTAAAAATCTTCATTTAAACATTATACAAGAAGTGCATAACATCGCCGTCCTTGACAATATAATCTTTTCCCTCTTGACGTAATTTTCCAGAATCTCTGCAACCTGCCTCACCATTAAATTCCAAATAATCCTTAAAAGAAATAGTTTCTGCTCTTATAAAACCTTTTTCAAAGTCTGAGTGTATCTTGCCTGCAGCTTGCGGGGATTTCGTTCCTTTATTGATTGTCCAGGCTCTTGTTTCTTTATGTCCAGATGTAAAAAAAGTTATCAATTCTAGCAAATCATAACCATATTTTATTACTTTGTTTAGGGCCGGTTCATTCAACTTAAGATCTTTAAGTAACACATTTCTTTCTTCTTGGTTCTTGAAGTCTGCAATTTGTGATTCAATTGATGCGGATATAGAAACACACATATTTCCTTCTGATTGAGCTAATTCCTCTACCATCTTTGAAAGATCGTTTCCATTTACTGCAGAGGTTTCATCAACATTGCATACATAAAGTAATGGTTTTAGGGAAATTAAATTTAGTTCACCAAATTCTTTTTTTTGATTATCATTATAATCATTTAGATTGACACCCTCTTCATTTTGGATTTTGGCAACTAGGTCGTTAATCATATTCATTGAATCTACTGATTTCTTTTCACCACTCTTAATTTTTTTTGAAAGGACGACCTTTTTCTTTTCTAAAACTTCTAAATCTGCAAGTAATAATTCTGTTTTAATGATATTTATGTCATTCATTGGTTTTATGTCATTTGAAATATGGGCTATCTTGCTATCTTTAAAGCATCTGACAACATGGATAATCGCATCAACTTCTCTTATGTGTGATAAGAACTTATTTCCAAGACCTTCACCTTTTGAAGCATCTTTTACTAAACCAGCTATGTCAACAAACTCCATAAATGTCGGAATTGTTTTGATTGATTTGTTAATTTTTGTCAGCTTGTTAATTCGCTCGTCAGGCACGGCAACTTTGCCGATATTTGGCTCTATCGTTGCAAAAGGATAGTTGGCGGCTTCTGCATTATTTGACTGAGTTAACGCATTAAATAATGTAGATTTTCCGACATTAGGCAAACCTATGATTCCGCAATTAACTCCCATAAATAAATCTATTCTTTTTTTCCACTAAGGGTTTTTGTAAGAAAAAGATCATCCTGACCCTCTAAAAGGTATTGTAAATTTCCTAAAATTGATTGAAATGTTGAGTTTAAAATTGATTCTTCATTTTCTTCAAATTTTTCGAGGACATATTTATCCACTAAATCTTTTGAACCAGGATGACCAATACCAATTCTTAATCTCTTATAGTTGTTGCCTATGCTTTGATCTATGCTTTGCAAACCCTTATGCCCTCCATTACCGCCACCAAACTTAATTTTAATTTTCCCCAGTTCGATATCTAACTCGTCATGAATAACAATGAGATCCTCTCTATTAATTTTATAAAAATTTAAGAATTTTATCAAAGGTATTCCTGATAAATTCATATAAGTTAAAGGTTTGAATAAATAACATTTCACACCCTCAACTTCACCTTTGAAAACTTGTTTTTCTTCGTCAGATAGGTATTCATCTATGCTGAAATTTTTGACCAATTGCTCAATTAGTCTAAATCCTACATTATGCCTAGTTAACTTGTAATTATTACCTGGATTGCCGAGGCCGCATAAAATTCTCATAAATATATTTATAAGCTATTTTGCTTCTTCCTTTTTTCCTGTTTTATCATCAATAGAAGAATCTTTTTCACTTGATTCAGTGGGCTTATCTTTTTTATCTTCCCCTTCTTCCGTTTTTTCAGATTCTTCTTCGCCCTCCTTTGCTTCCGTTTCAGGTTCTGCTTCAACGGTAGGGGGAACTAGGGTTGCAATAACAAAGTCACGATCTGTTATTGTAGGTTTTACCCCTTCTGGTAAACTAAAATTGCTTATTTTTACTGAATCTCCAATTTCCGAGTTAATTAGATCAAATTCTAATTTATCAGGAATTTGACTTGCGTTACAATTTAATCCAACTACTCTTCTGACAGTATTTAATACGCCACCTTTTTTAATTCCCGGACAAGATTCTCTATTAAGAAAGTTAACAGGCACCTCGACTGTAACCTTAGTATCTCCTTGAACCCTCATAAAATCTATGTGAATTACATTATCATTTACTGGATGAAACTGAACGTCTTTTGGGAGTAACTTTTCATTTTTCCCATCTAATTCTACTTCTAGAATTTTTGAGTAAAAATCATTTTTTCTAATTAAAGGTGTTATAGTTTTAGAATCTATTGCAAGCGAACGAGTCTTAATATCTTTTCCATATACAACACAAGGTATCTGAACATCTTTTAGATCTTTTTTTACAGTCACGTTTTTTGTACGTTCCAAAAATTTTATCGTTGCCATTTCTTATCCTAAAAAAACTAATTAAAAAGTTCTGAAATTGACGAATTACTATTTATCCGCTTAATTGCCTCTCCAAATAAAGGAGCAATGCTAATATGTCTAATATTTTTTGCCTTTTTAACTTCATTTGATGCTAAAATGCTATCAGTCAGCACCATTTCCTCAATATCTGAGTTTATTATTCGGTCAACAGCGTTTCCTGATAATACACCGTGAGAAATATAGGATTTAATACTTTTTGATCCCTTTTCCTTCAATACCTTCGCTGCGTTGCACAATGTTCCAGCTGAATCTGCTATATCATCAATTAGAACGCAAGTTTTATTCTTTACCTCGCCAATAACATTCATTACCTCAGATCTTCCTGCATCTTCCCTTCTTTTATCAATTATTACTAAATCGGCGCCGAGTCTTTTAGCGAACGCTCTAGCCCTTACAACACCTCCAACATCAGGTGACACCAATACAAGTTCAGAAACGTTTGAAAAGTTCTCATACATATCTTTTATTGTTGGTGGCGCTGAGTATAAGTTGTCTAAAGGTATGTCAAAAAATCCTTGTATCTGTCCAGCATGAAGATCCATTGTTAGAACTCTATCAGCCCCTGATGAAGTAATAAGATTTGCAATTAGTTTAGCGGATATAGGAGTGCGCGGACCTGTCTTTCTATCTTGTCTAGCGTATCCAAAGTAAGGCAATACTGCAGTTACTCTACTCGCTGACCCTCTTTTTGCTGCATCTATAGCTATAAGCAATTCCATAAGATTATCATTGACTGGATGAGAAGTCGATTGAATGATGTAAATGTCCTCTCCTCTAATGTTTTCATTTATTTCAACAAATATTTCTTTATCAGCAAAATTGCGAACTGAAGTGTCGCATAATTTTATACCTATATGCTTCGCTATTGCTTCTGCTAAGGGTCTATTACCGTTGCACGATATTAGTTTCATCTATCAAGGCTGACTAATATATAACTTAATTTAAAGTTCAATAGTAAAAATTAAAAAAAAGAATTTTTTACGATAAATCAACTAAATCCAATTAAATTTATCATTCTACCTGTTTTATTTTGATTGAAATGAGAGGATCTTCTGTGACTAAAATATTTAGATTCCTTGCTATAGGTATCTTCATTGATCAAAACAACACTACTTAGATTTAAATCATTAAGTTGATTTTTAAGTAATTGTGCCAAATCTAGCTTATATTTGCCACCCCTTGTTTTTTTAAAAAATTTTTTATACTTTTTATCCTTTTTAACAAATCTTAAATACAACATATTATCAATTTCATAGTTTCTGACCTTTATGCAAGGTCCAATGATTGCCTTTATGTTCTTTGGAGTGCTTCCTATTTTTACCATAGATTTAACTATATTTTTGCATATATTGCTTAAGCACCCTTTCCAGCCAGCATGGGCGACACCAATGACACACTTATCAGGATCGTAAAAGAATATTGGTGCACAATCAGCAGTTAAAATCCCAAGACAAATTTCTTTATTTTTTGTTATAAAACCATCAGCAATTAAATCTTCTTTGGATGTAGATTTTCTTATTTCTTTAACCTTATTGCTATGAATTTGCTTACCTATAATTAATTTTTTTTTATTTAGATTGAGAGAATTCATAGCAATGCTAATATTCTTTTTTACATTATTCTTATTATCTCCACTAAGCTTGCTACAATTAAGCGAATCAAATGGTGCTTTTGAGACACCTCCAATTCTATAAAAAAAACCATATGAAATTTTAGAATAACTGAATTTTTTTGATTTTAAATATAATATTTTATTTCTCATATAAATTTATTTTTTTTGTAGATACTATAAGTACTTTGAATATTTCACCCATTTCATCTTTATTAATAATTTTATTATAACCGTCAATTAAGTCTTTTTTTAAATCTGAAGAAGAATTTTGTAAGATTTGATTTTTTCTTTCTTCGATCCCAATAGATTCTAAAAAATTTTTTTGAGTGAATGGCCCATACACTTTTAATGACATATCTGTAAATATTTTTTTAATTGAAGAAAAATCAATCTTGTGTGTTAAATCCTGCGTTCCAGGATTATCTAAAAAATTAGTTAACTTATGACTGTAAAATGATTGTATTGTTGATTTGCCTTTTGAAAAATAGTCACCATAATCAATTATTATTAGAAGACCATTTCCACATTTTAGTTTGTTGCCGATCGTTTTTAAGTAATTATCTTTTTCGAAAGAAATTTCTAATATATCTCCTTCATGAAATTTTCTAATCTTAAAAATATCTGCGACTATATTTTTTATATTATCTTTAATAATTATTTTATCAAAGAAAAACTTTTCTTCATATTCATTGTATTTTACTATTTTTTCGTAATATTGCCCATTTATTTTAGTAAATTGTTTTACTGGAAAGCAATCAAAAAATTCATTGGCAATAATAATGAAATTATCATTATTTATATTTTTAATATCCTCTAGCCATTCAATATTATTTACATCTTTAGATTTAACTTTTAATAACTTTTTTTGTATCAGTTCCAATTTTTTATTTTTTTCAACAAGTTTTAAGTTAATTAATTTATAAAATTCTTTAAACTCCTTACTTATTCTCAGCAAATCCTTCATTAATGTGCCCTTTCCTGGACCAAGCTCAATTAAGGCAAATTCACTTCTTATATAATTATTCCAATAGTCAATTATATATAACCCTAATAATTCTCCAAAAAGTTGAGAAATTTCAGGTGAGGTAATGTAGTCGCCGCGTTTTCCAATGGGATTATTTCTTATATAATAACCACTCTCAACATCATATAAACAAATTTCAATAAAGCGGTCTAATGTTACAAAACCATTATTTTTAATTTCACTTTTAATTTTATTTTCTAATGACACTATATTTTGTTAATATAAAATACATACAAATCCCAACTAAAATCATAGGTGCTGAAAGTAACTGACCCATTGTAAAATTTGAAATTACATAGCCAAGCTGTGTATCAGGTTCTCTGAGATATTCGATTATAAATCTAAAAATCCCATACATCACTAAAAATGCAGAAGTATTTAATCCAATTCTCTGTCTAAAAATTGTAAATTTGTTTAAAGCAATTAATATGGTAAAGATAATTAATCCTTCAAATATTGCTTCATAAATCTGCGAGGGGTGCCTTCTTTCATTGTCAACAGTTGGAAATATCATAGCGAACGGGAAGGAAGTAACTCTTCCATATAATTCAACATTTATAAAGTTTGCTATTCTACCAAAAAAAATACCAATTGGAGCAGCAGTTGAAACTAAATCTGACAAGTAAAAAAAACTAACTTTTTTGTAATAACTAAATACTAACATTGAAATAATTATACCAATTAATCCTCCGTGGAATGACATACCACCTCTCCATAAATAAAAAATATACAATGGATTTTCTAAAATAATTTCAATTTGATAGAAAAGTATATAACCCAATCTTCCACCAATAATTACTCCTAAAGTCGCCCATATAAAAAAATCATCTATAGTTTTATTTGTTAAGGGGTTTGGTACTTTATTATTAAGTTTTTTTATTAATAAAAGACCTAATATTAGACCAATCACATATGATAACCCGTACCATCTTATTGATAATTGACCAAAAGATACGATGACAGGATCTATAGAAGGGTGTATTAAAGTTATCATAAATATCTTTTATATAATTATGAATAAAAAAACTAAAATTATTTCTGAGTTTGCTAGAATTGCCACGGATGCTTTTGGGACAGTTTCAGGTGTTAGGAAGGAAATTGAAACCATTGTTAAAATAAAAATAGAGAAAATTATTAGTAAGTCAAACCTTGTAAAAAGAGAAGAATTTGAAACCTTAAAATTGAGAGTAGATAAAATTTCAAAAAAAAATCAAGAATTGGAAAGATTTCTGAAGACTTTAAAATCCAAAAAAACTAAGAAAAAAAGCCAAAAAAAATAATTTTTATTAATTATATACTTTATTCACAAAAAGTTTGATCCAACATATATAATTTTGCTTGCGGCGCGATTCACTATCTGACAACTATATATTGTGTATTAATTTTTTTATACATACAATATAGTGATTTATTATGGCTTTAAGCAACTTATATAATCAAAAATCAGAAAATCCGCTAGATATTCTTGAAGAAATGATAAGTCTGAAGCGTTGGCCCTGTAGCAGATCAAATAATGATGAGCTTGTCTCCGAAATTCAAAGTAAGTTATGTGCATATAGGTTATATTTTGCCTGGTCTAAGGAAATTAACGCTGTTAGTTTAACGATTTCTCTAGATCTTAAAATCCCAGAGTCAATGAAAGATGCAATTTTTAAGTTGTTGTGCCTCATAAATGAGAATTTATGGCTTGGCCACTTTGATGTCACTTCAAAAAATGGTATTTTGGCCTATAGAAATACATATATAATTGGCAATGAAAAGAGCCACAATATTAATATTTTAGAAGATATTATAGATATAGGAATAACTGAGTGTGAGAAATTTTATCCTTCATTTCAAATGGTTCTTTGGGAGAATTACGAAGCCGAACGCGCAATTGAAACATGTTTATTGGAAACAAAAGGAAGCGCTTAGTGCATTTTACGCTAATCTTATTTTATTAGAATCGAAATATGAATAAAATTTTACTCGTTGGTGCTGGCCATATGGGCGGTGCATTATTAAACGGATGGTTAAAGGCGAAAATTAAGAATATCTCCGTTATTGATCCAAATATGCGTTTAAATAAAAAAAACAAAAAATTTAGATATTACAAATCAATAAAAGAAATAAAAAATATTGAAAGTTTTGATACAATCTTTTTTGCAGTAAAGCCTCAAATTATTGATGATGTAATAAAAGATTACAAAATATTATTTAATAAGAAAAAATTAATCATTTCAATAGTTGCAGGTATCAACATAAGATATTTTGAAGATTTTTTTGGAAGCAATTCGCCTATAGTTAGAACTATGCCCAACTTACCAGCTTCGGTTGGTAAGGGGGTTAGCTGTTTATGCTCTAATAGAAATGTTAGTAAAAAGCATAAAGGTTACATCGATAAACTTTTTAAATCAGTAGGAAAAAGTTTTTGGATTAAAAGCGAAAAGACTGTTGATAAAATTACAGCAATATCGGGAAGTGGACCAGCATATTTTTATTATTTTATTGAAGGTTTAGAACGCGCTGGATTAAAATTAGGATTAAATAGGGAATTGTCTAGAGAACTTTCAAAACATACTGCTTTTGGGGCGATTGATTTGATGGAAAAAAGCAATGCAGAGGCAATGTATATGAGAAAAAAAATAGCTATAACAGGTGGCACAACAGAAGCGGCCATAAAAAAATTAAAGCTTAACAATAAATTGCATAATACAATACTGCAAGGTGTTCAAGCAGCTTATAGAAGGGCAGTTCAAATTGGTAAAAAAAAGAAAAAAACAAAATAAAAACAATAAAAAAATAGATGATATACAAAAAAAAATCTGCCTTGCCACTTTAAATTTATTGCAGTCTAAGACTTGGTCTCAAATAACCATAAGAATCATTTTAAAAAACTCAAAGATAAGTATGACTGAAGGTTATCGGGTCATTAAACAAAAAAAGGACATTTTAGTTTTAATAAATAATTATATTGATAAGCAAATGATAAAACATATTCAAAACATTGATGATTCAAGCACTAAAGATAAACTTATTGAGGTCTTTATGATTAGATTTGAAATACTCAGCGAATACAAAAAATCTATATTGAGAATCTACGATCATATTACTAAAAAACCTGATTTATTAATATTTTTTTTACCCTCTTTATTAAAGTCATTAAACTTAATGCTTGAATTTTGTAATGCTAATACAGACGGAATATTGGGTAAAATAAAAGTTGATGTTTTATTGTTTATTTACGTAGCAACTTTCCTAGTTTGGAAAGAGGATAAAACTGTAGGTCTCGAAAAAACTATGGCCGCACTTGACAATAATTTAAATAAGATAGACAATCTGATCAAAATTTTTAATTTTAAAAAATGAAAGAGTATATAAATTATAGCGATTTTGAAAATGTTGATATTCGCGTAGGCACCGTTGTGAAGGCAGAAGAATTCCGTGAATTAAAAAATCCTTCAATGAAATTACATATAGACTTTGGTCAAAATATAGGAATCAAAAAAAGTTCTGCAAAGATTCTTAAGTATTATAAGCCAAAAGAAATTGAGGGACGTCAGATTGTCGCTGTTGTGAATTTTAAGCCCAAACAAATAGGAAGTTTTATGTCACAGGTTCTTGTATTGGGTTTTCCTGATGATGATAGTGAGCCTATTTTAATTTCACCTGATTTTAAAGTTAATAATGGTGAAAAACTATTTTAATTTAAATTTCTAGTTTTTTAAAACTTTCTTGATATTTATTGAGATTTTCTTGAGTATATTTTTTATAATCGAAATCTATTTCTGAGGTTATTTCTGATACCATACTCCACATAGTTTCTCTCAAAAGAGAGGCACATTTCATAGAACTGTATTGTATTTGAAGTTCTGAGTTGATTTTTTTATCAAAATAATTTTCTAGTAAATAATTTTCTTCATCGGGTGAGAAGTTGTTATTTGAAGCTAAGCCACCTAGATCAAATAGTGGACTATTAAATCCAGAATATTCCCAATCAATTAACCATAGCCTTGAGCCATCATCTAAAAAATTTGCAGGCAGCAAATCATTATGTCCATAAACTATCTGATATGGGGATGACATACCTTCAAGAATTTCACAATTGCTTGCAAGCTCATTTAAAATAGATGAGTAGTTACTTTTTTTATTTTCTAAAAAATTTATATAATTTCTTATGACATGAAATACCCAAAATATCATTGCAGGACCAAAAAGCTTTTTTGGGACATCGTAGTGAACTTTTTTGACTAGATGGATAATTTTGTCAATATTTTTTCTTACATCTACATTAGATAAAGTTTTACCTTCAATATAATTCAGCACAAGAATGCCATTTGAATGATAAATGACCTCAGGCGCAATTCCGGCATCAAAAGCTGCTTTACTTGATAATACTTCGTTAGATCTTATAATATTATGTTCTATAATATCTTCTCCAAGTCTAACCACTAATTTATTATCATCATCTTTTACTAAATAATTTTGATTTGTCAGTCCTCCTTTTAAACCTCTTATCTCAATTTTTCCTTTCCAAATAGGTAAAGATTTTATTATTTGTATATGCTTGTCTGACATTTATTTTATCTAGAATTTATCCTTTAATCTATTTCTTGCTTCTTTAATAAAGAAAATCAAGTATTTTTTATTTATTAGTTAATTTGTTAGAATAAAGTTTAAATTTTGTGGTATTTTACATTTTATCAATGTAATGACTTTAGGTGAAAGTTTTATACTGCGCGCCCGTAGCTCAATTGGATAGAGCGCTAGACTATGGATCACATTTAGTTGTTTCCTCCGAAGTAGCACGCTTCAAAGCTAAAGAATGGTTATTAATAGCATCATAGGTAAAAGACCCTTGTAAAAAATATTTAAAGAGTTACTAAAAGGATTTTAATTTTTTTTGAAAGACCGAATAAATTAGATTTTTCTTATGATGTTTAAG
>CEUY01027929.1_pt1 | contig 16522 bp, 28 predicted proteins | sample 361481 | NCBI WGS metagenome assembly CEUY01 (sample SAMEA2622737, study PRJEB7988) | marine metagenome | isolation source: saline water (ENVO:00002010), including
TTAACTCGCAGCTAAAGCAAGCGAGAATGCGCCAAAATTTCGTTCAACAGTTTCATTATCAATATCTTCATCTGTTGAAGCACAAGCGGTAAGAGATAGAGTTAGAAATAGAATTATATATTTCATGTGTTTTCCAAATTGCTTATTAAGAGTGTATATTATAGCAATATGAAAGTTAAAAATAAAGAAATATATTAAAAAATTAGAGATTTTTTTACAATAAGAGCTTCTTTATTATAATTAAAAATAAAATCAAATCGTCCAGAATTAAGAAATTCAAAAAGTTTTCCATGTTTTTTTAACATTGATTTAAAATAATTATATTCTTTTTGTTCTAAAAGAAAAACAAGAAAATTATCAGTATGTATATCAGTATTCTCAATAAGATAATCAATTAAAGTATGATTATTTCGGTCATAAAGATCAATTAAGGTATGAAAAAAGCGTTCATGTTCTAATGAAACTTTATTAATGGAAACTATATATTCAACCGCTTCAACTTCATTCCAGCGACAATATTTATCGAATAAAAGAAAAAATCTAGAATCAAAAGTTTCTTTTGAGAGAACTTCTTTAATATCTTCAGCTTTAATATTTGCTTTATATTTTGACATTTAATTTATTCTCTAAATAATTTAACTTTTTCATTAATATTAAATAATTTTAATGCTTTTTCATAATCCTGATGATCAAAACCATTTCTTGATTTAACAATGACAGTCAAAGATTGGTCAAGATATTGAAATCCACCATCATCAATGGCAATATGTTTACCTTTAAAATTTGCTTTTTCAAGAAATGGTTGTATTGCTGAAACATTACGATCAACTTCACCAGAAGAATAACCGAGTAACCAATTTTCAGGAAAGTATTGGTAAATTGATTCAAATGATTCTTTTAATTGTTGAAAATAAAGATCAGGACAGATACCGCTTCCTCTTACATTCCAAGAAGATATACAAACAGCTTTTGAATTACTCTGTCTTAATAAGTTTGCAAATAGTGCAACGGATATATGATTTAAATTTCTGAAATCAACTAATTTTATGGTTTTCCATTGTTGATAAAAGCTTTCTTTAAAAGATTTATATTTGGGATTATCCATTAATAGTTGCCATTCATTAGTAGAAGATAAAGTTCCATCAATATCAAAAAAAACAATATTTTGAGTTTCTTTTAAAATATTTTTTTTATAATAAATCATAATCAACTACCAAAAAATAAATATAATAAGCCAATAATAAATCCAATGCAAGAAAAAAGCGGAACAGTAACTATAAGCAAAAAAGAAACTGCTCCACTTGCTGTATCGACTTTGTTTGGTTCTTTTCTATGTTGCCATTTAAATATCAAATGATTAATACAACCTAAAATAACAGGAAAAGCAATCCCTGTTAAACAACCTAAAAGTGTAAAAATGAATAAAGTTAACATGTTTTCTCCTTATTTTAATGAATTTTTTGATATTCACCTTTCCATTTAGGAATAGAATCAAGTGAAATCTTTTCAAAATTTTCATTTTCATTTAAGAAGTTTTCAATAGCCATTTTACGAGCAGAAAAAGAATCTTTTAAACCTAATAGTTCTAATGAATGTAAAGATAAATTCATATCAGAATTAGGATAAAAATAAGGATCAAAACCAAAACCCTTTTCTGGATTGGTTTGTGGTTCTTTTATTTCACCTTTAATAACAGAAGTAGAATAAAGAACTTCACCATCTACTAAACAAGCTAACGAAACTCTCCAATTAGCCTCTTTGCCTTTATATTGAGATAATTGATCAATTTTTTTACGAATATCGACAATTTCAACACCATCGACTTCAAGAATGGTATCTTCAACAAGAAGATTTTCGCCAGCTTCAATAGCTTTATAGATAACTACTTCTTTTGAAGTACCTAATACTTCTTTAAGGTCAAGACCTTCTTGAATGTCAATATCCAAGCCAAATCTTTGAAATTCTTTTAATTTAAATTTATTAGAAGAAACTAATTTCATAACATATACCTTTTAAAATCTGTCTACAATGTATTTAACTTGATAAGATTTATTGGATTTTAACATTTCACAACCGATAGAGTCAATAGCATCCCAATTATCAATTAACCATTGTTGAAAACGTTCAATTGTGAGTCTTTTACGTCCATAAACTCTTTCAAAAATAACGTCATTATCTTTAACAGAGACTTTAACCCAAAGATTATCAATAATTTCAGTAAACTGTAATTCTCTTGAATCAAATCCCGTCACTTCTGGATTATTATCCAATTTACCCAATATTGAATTAATTGAATCTTCAATAACAATTTTACTGTATCCTGTAATAGATACTTCATAAGGAGCAAGGTCAATATGAATACGACTTTTTTGAGTTTTCATAATATCTCTATAAAAAATAATTAGTGTATGATTATTATATCAAACCTATTATTAAAAATCTACAATAGATTGAATCAAATTTTCTTTTTTAAAATATTCAATAAATGTACTATGAAGTCTTTCTTTATTAGGATAAGAATCAATATCAGTAAGTGTTTTAGGTAAATATTTACTGAAAGGATGTTTATATAGTTTAAAAAAGAAATGATTAGAAATTTCACCTCTTGAATTAACAAATTCAAAAATATATTTTTTTAATTTTTGTTTATCAAGTTTTTTAGATTTTAAAAGTTTGTTACCAAGACTTTTACTTTTTTTACTATCATTTTCATTTAAATTGATAAGCATAGACAAACACAACAAAAAAAGATAATTATCATTGTAATGAGGATCAATATCAAAATTCTCTACAAGTACATTTAAAGTATTAGGTTTTTGTCCAAGTATTGCTTGTTCTACACCTCTATGAAGTATATCATAAGAAGGGGTATAATTGATAAGTATCCAGTATAAATCTGAAATAGTTCCTCTACAACAAATATTTAAAAATTGACGTTCTTGTTGAGTATAAATCATTAAAATTCCTTGGCAATAAGCTGAACTCTAAATATATCTAATATTCTACGTCTTAATTCTACATTTTTATATTTCCCTTGTAAAATAGTATCACGAAGTTCTTTGCTCAAAAATGTTGTATACGAAGTACTAATTAAAACATTGAATAATTTTTCAATATAAAAAGGTTTTTTTACTTGTTGTAATAAATTCAAAAAAGAAACTTGAAAATTTTCTTTATGATTATCAGCAAATTGATTTCTTCTTAAAATAGGAATTCCAATTTTTTCATTTAATAAAGCCTGATTAAAAATCATATTATTGTTAAAATAAAGATCAATATCATAATTATAAAAATCAATAATATCTAAAATATAATGATAACAATTCTTATGATCACCAACCAAAGTAAAATATAATGCTTGATGAAGTACATTTTTAGAAGGTTCGTAACCGTTATTAACTAAGTGTTTTAATGTTTTTAATTTACCTTCTTGGCAACAATAAAGAAAGTCATTATCATTTTGAGTATTAGTCATAATTAATTCTCTTGTTTTGTTTTTAAGTCTTTATACTTTTGAAAAATATTTTTATATTTAGTTTGAATAGTGTTTTTTTGATTTTCACATTTTTCTAATTCTTCTCTCAATTTTTTAATTTCAAGAATTAAAAGTTTGCTGGTTTTTACACTAGGTCTTTCAAAAATATCAATTTCATCTTCTGCAACTTTAACAATATCAGTCATATTATTGTATTAAACCTTTTAATTTTTGGATTTCTTCAAGTCTTTTAAGAAGCCTTTTTTCTTCTAAAAGAAGATCTTCAATAGAACATACATCTGAGATTCTAGGTTTTATGGTGTTAAAACGAATAGCAAATTGTTCTAAATCTATAGGCATAATTGAATTATCTTTCATCGATTGATATGCTTGTTCTAATGAGTAACAACCCCATTCTTTCATAAGTAAATTATAATGTTCATCAATAACAACAGCTTCAATACAAGAAAATCCTGAATCTGTACAATGTCTTAGATAAAGTAGTTTATCACCCTTTTTAGAACAAAAAGAGTCTTCTTTTAAAAGTAATTCTGTACCAATTTTCATAATTAAATCCTATATATTTTAGTTATCTAATTATACAAAAAAATAAAGTTGAAATCAAGTTGAATTGGTTAACTTTCACCAATAAAGAAGACAGGGAAACTCCCGTTTTTAGGCGGGAGAGATTCATATCAAGTTATTAAAAATGTTTTAAGCTATGTATCATTTTAAGTTCTTTATTAATAGAATCAATATCAATAGGTTTTCTTGATATAGCATTTTTGAGGTTTGGATTGATCTGATTAATAATATCAGTACTCTTTATTCTATTAATTAAAAAATTAGTAAATTTTTTATGTTCAAAAAGAGAAAAAATAAAATCATTAAAATTTATTTCATTAATATCAATATGTTTTAACATATCTTCAAAATAAAAAAGATCGGATTTTGTCATTAATTTTATTAATAATGAATAATCTTGAAAAGAAAAATCAGGTTTAAAATATTTATGGTAACAAAGTACAGAAGAAACAAAATTAAAATTGCGGTAGTCTAAGGCTGTATGAAAGCATTTATTAATAAAAATAGTATCATATTCATTACATTCTTTTACGTTAGATTCAAACGTATTTGGTAAATCTTTTTTAAAAGCTTCAAACACTCTACTTCTTACTTTTTCTTTATATTCCTCTTCTTCCATAGTTTTCTCCAATAATGGAGAAAATATAACTTAAAATAAAAAATAATCAATAAAAAAGCCTACATTATGTAGGCTTTTGTTCATTTTTTAAAGAATATGCTCTATCGAGATGTGGAACAATCCGTTTAGCTAAAACCTTAATAGCTTTACGATAACGTCCTTCTTCAAGAATATTGCGATATAAAAAGTAAGTATCCAATGATGTTTTAGAATCAGCAATAAGACTAGAAGGATTTTGATTTTTATCAAGTTGACTAACAATTAAGCTTCCATAGTTTGAATTTAAATAACGATTAATAAAATCTATATCATTGATACCAAACAAAGGAATATAAGAGTTTTTCAAAAGATTAGCTTCTTTTTTTAAGCTAATAATTTCTTTTGAACTTAAATCTTCACCATTAACAAAGGAAGTTGCTTTTTCAATAAAACTAGTGACCGATTTAATTAAGAAAACTTTTTGAAAAGAATTTTTAAATAAAAACTCTTGTCCTTTCCCTTCTTCTTTAATTTTAAGAATTTTTTGCTGTTGTGTATTAATATTAGAAATCGAACTTTTAATTTTTTGCATAAAAATATCTCTTTGATTTAAAAACTTATTGTATCAAGATTGAAATAAATAATCAAGGAAAACAAAAGTGTTTTCCTTCATTAAAAGCAAATAAATTTAAATGCTTTTAAATTAATTAAATTTTTCTTTTTGAATTTTTATAAATTCTTTAACAAGAGAAAATGAAATATCAGGCAAAACACTACTGTTACCTTGAAGATTTCCATTATCAAGAATACTAATAATGTTATCAAAAAAATCAAAATGTTTGATATTAATATTTTGTTTAACATGTTCCAGACGTAATTTTAAGAACTGGACATTAGTTGAGTATTTAATAACATCCTGATTTTTAACAGACTCAAACCATTCGTTATAATCCGCATCGGCAATAGAGCATTCATTATCAAATACAGCAATTGTTTCTTTTAAAGAGTTATCTTTTTGATTATCTTTATTCATATATAACTTAGCAGTTTCTTTTGCTAAATCCAAAGAATGACAAAAAGCTTCTTCTGGAAAATAATCAAGATGATGGTTTTCTTGAACATAACAAGTATATTCGCCTATAACAAAACTATCAATATTGATATTGCCTTTAAGATTTTCAAGTCTTAATTTAATAATTTGAGATTGAGTAGAAAAATAAACTACTGGTTTATCTTTAATCGAATCAAACCATTCATCGAGTTTCAGATCAGATACAGAGTGTTCATTTGTTAATATTGCTTGAATTTTTTTCATTATAAAGCCTATTCTTTGAGAAAGATATTATTATATAAAAAACAAAAGACAAAGTAAAGTTAAAAATTAGAAAAATCTTCTTGTATTGGGTAATATTCAATAGAAAAAGGTTCAGAATTTTTATCGTAGTATGTTATACTTTTTATTTTAATTACAGCAAAAATATCAATATTTATAGTTTTATCAATTAATTTAAAATATATAAAATTGTTAGTATTAGCACTTTTATTTTGATATTCTATTTTTTGAATAATTTCTTTTAATTTTTCTTGCCATTTTTCATCATAATCAAAAGAAATTTTAAAAGAATAAGCATTTTTCTCAATATCACATTGATGTAAAATTTTGATTACAATAAGATTTTTCTTTTTATTCTTTTTTTTGATTTGAAATTTAAATGTCATTATGGATTTCTCTTTACTAATCCTTGATTAACAAAAAGCAGCATAAAATTAATTATTTCTTTTTCTTTATTGTATGAATAATGAGAAAATAAATTAGAAAAATAGTTTTGAAAAATAGTATAATTAGTATTTGAATTTTTATTTTTATAAAATATATTTTTTGATAAACTATCTATATTTCGTTCATGCAGATAAAATTGTTTAATACCACTTTCACTCTTAAAGGTAAGTTTAAACATTTTATTAAATTTTAAATTTTTATGAAAAATATCGTTAACTTCAATTGATATAAGTTTGTAGTTATAAAAAGCCGAAATTAACTCTTTATTATCCTTTTCTAAAATAGATTCAGAAAAGCTTTTTTGTTGTGCTTCTTCAGAAAATTTAACAAGATAAATAATACCTGAAAAACAAACTAAAAGAATAATAAAAAATAAAGAGTTAATTATGTATTTCATTACCAATTTTCAACTTTTAAAATATTCTGTAAAAGCCATTCAGCAGAATTACCTTGTGAAAGGCTCCCATCTTCATGTTGAATGATAACTGGATTAGTTTTTAGTAGTTTTAACTTAAATTTATCAAGTTGTTCCTGAAGTGTTTTGACTTTTGCAACAGAATCTTTATGAACCCGTGCCGAAATAATTTCTTGTGCTTCTTCACGTAAAAAATCCAAAACAAACTCACCATGAATATAAGAATTTGTTTTTGAATTCTTTGCCCATTTTCGTTCAGAAGTAATGTCAAATTCCCAATCTTCTAAAGCGAGTGATTCATCTAAAGTTAGTGGTTTTTGTTTGATATTATTTAAATTTTCATTAGACATAAAAAGAAACCCTTAGTTTTAAATAAGTACTTATTATATAAAATTACTGCTCAAAAATCAACAAAAAATTATTTTTTAAAAGAAAATTCAAAGTTAGATATATTATTTTCTTTTAAAATATAGAAAATTTGAATCAATAAACCAAGTCCACAAACAAGTATATAACCAAGAGAAAAATCAATAATAGAAATAAAAATCCACATAGCATTAGTAAATATTGAAGCAATACGATAATAAAAACCGTGTAATTTGAACATTGCTACTGTACCTACAGTTGTTGATATCAATGGCAATAAATCTTTCATTTCTTGATAAAAAAATAATCCAAATCCCCAATATATAGTTAAAAATAAAATAATAATTTTAAAAGAATTATTTTTTAAAGAAGATAATGCTCTAAAAGAATTAATAAGCTGAACAAAAGCAGCAACCATAGCTTCTAACAAATAAAATTGTATTGAAAACAAAAAGGCAGAACTGAATTCTAATAGTTTGTGTTCTTTTGTATTCGGATATTTATTTGATACCACAGAAAGAATAAATCCGACAATACCAATAATTTGAATAAATAATAACATTTTTTTTATCTTAAAATAATTAACTTACTATAATATAATATCACAAAAATTAAAAACTATTAATTTTTCTAAAAACTTCTTTTTTAATATCAACTGGATAAAAATAATCAGAAATAAAGAATTTAGAAAAATTATTTAAATTTTGTTTTCTAACCAAATAATAAATATCTTTTTCTTCTGAAGAAAAAGAGCGAAGATTAATAACATAAAAATCCACTCCCCAAACACGATACTCAGAGATATAGAGATGGATAAAAAGTTTAATTTGTTTTTTATTACAATTTAAAATATAATTATCATATTTTTCATTAACATTAAAACAAAAAACAGCTTCATTATTTTTATTAAATTCAATTTTATTAAAAAAAAGAGACTCTAACAAAGTTTTATCTATAATATTATTTTTATTAAAAAAATTAAAAAAATAATAAAAATTAACAAAACGTTTATTCATTTTAAAAAAAGAAGAATCATTTATTTTTACAAAAAAAATAAAAAAAATATTTATTAAAAACTTTATCATATTTTTACCAATTAAAATAATAAAAATATAATAATACAATTCTCTTTTAAAATCAAGTTGAAAAATTTTTTTAGAATTGATATAATAGCTATTATTCTGTTTAGTAAGAGAACATTTTATGTCTGATCAAAAAAATTGTTTAAATTGTAAATATAAACGTTGTATTAAAGGTTCATTATATTGCATATATTCACCTAAAATGCCTATTAACGGTAGAATAGTCAATGCTAAAACAGAACTTTGTCAACAAGTTATCATACAAGAAAGAGGAAAGTGCTTTAATTATGCTAACTGGTCAGCAGCCCCCGAACAGGGAGTAGTAAAAGATGCACTTAAAGGTGCAAAAAAGTTATTTAAAAAAATTAAAAATGAAGTAGATTTCTTAAGGTAATTAAAAGATTTTTGAATTGGTTAACTTTCACCATAGAAGAACGGGAAACTCCCGTCTTTAGGCGGGAGAGATTCATATGAGCAATAATTGCACTTTGAATTTAGTTTTAAAAGTTTATATTTTGATTTTTCAAGTAAAAAACATTTAGAGTTTAAAGCAATTTTTTTATCTAATGAATTACAAAATTGAAGTCCAGAAATGTAAATTAATGGAGTATTAAAAGTGAATTCTTTTCCAATATAATGTTTTTTTTGCGGTTCTTCTAAATTATAATGCTGTTTTGCATTAAGATTAAAAGAAAAAATAATACCAAAAATAAAAATTAAATAAGTCATAAAAACCACCTCTTGTAAAAAAAATGTAACATTAATTAAAAAATATACAACAAAATAATATTATAATAACAAAAAATTTTGTATATGATTTTAATATGGTAAAATAAAATTAAGAAAATAAAGAAAAAGGAATTATTATGTCAGTAGGATATTACCAAAGTAAAGAAGAATTAGAACAAGGTATAGATTCTGTAATGGAAGAAACCATTAATTCAACAGCAAAAGTAATGGCTTATAGAACAATAAGTGAGATTAACTTACCAGAAGAATCTTTTGGTAATATAACATTAAAAGAAAATTATGAATATATTCAACCCCACGAGGTAGCCTCTTGGCATACAGACTATGAAATAAAAAAAGGGGAATATCAAGCTAAAGTTAACACAAGAGAAGGTGATATTAATGTATATTTTGAAGCTAAAGCAAAATTAAAAGATTCTTATACGCCTTCATTATTAGGAGGTGTGGCAGTAGGTGAAGAAAAATCAGATCCAGATATTGGTAAAGAAACTACCAAATTGCAAGGAGTATATTCTGTAGATAAATTTGATTTAGAACAAACAAATGACAAATATATTTCAGAAATAAAAAAAGATAATGGATATATACAGTATTCTATTAATTATGATAATGAAGAAATAAAAAAAATAATAGAAAAAAGAAAATTAGAAGTAATGTTAGATTTTACACAAGCCGCAAAAGAAACTATGCTTTATTTATTACAAAAAGATAGAAAAATTATTAGTAGTAAGATAGAGGGCTTAGGAGAAAAAGAAAGAGCTTATGAAGTAGTTTTAAAAGCTCTAAATAAACCTGAAAATATGGAATTATTTAAAAGGGAATTAGAAAGAAATATTGAGATAAATATAAAAGAAAGAAGAAGTAGCAAATTAAATAATGATATTGAAGAATATACAAAGAAAATAAGTAAATGGGAAAAAGAAAATTTTGAAGTAAGAGAGAGATTTGAATTTCAAGATTTCGTAAGAAAAAATATAAAAGAAAAAATAGAAGAACTTCAAAAAAATAAAGATGAAAGAGTTTATAATGCTACCTATAAAGAAATTAAATATTTATCACAGAATATAGGTTACAATAACTATCTTGAAAACAAAATGGAACTAACCGAAGAAAATTTTGAAAAACTATTAAATAAAGCAGTAGGTCAATTAAATAGTTTGGATAAGAAACAAGAAAATAAAATTTCAAGAAAAATATAAAAAAAAGAGACTCAACTGAGTCTCTTCTTTTTATCCACTGTTAGTAACCTTTGTGGACTAAGTTTTCAACCAATTCCTACTAACTGGAAGGAGGCACACTTATGAGTGTAAATCAAGACTTAGCGGTAAATTAACCGACCTAATTATTAGGCTCTAAAATGGCGGGTACGGTAGGATTCGAACCTACGACCAATAGCTTAGAAGGCTACTGCTCTATCCAACTGAGCTACGCACCCAAAATTTGGTTATTTTGGAAGGACTCGAACCTCCAACCTCCACACACTCAAACAATACCATATTGCAATGAATCGAACATTTTGCGGTGCAGAAGCTCTACCAATTGAGCTTACAAAATAAAAGAATACTGGTTTTAAAATTTTAATCAATAGAAAAACTCAGTATTAAAATCTATTGATGTACACCTCTTAAAAAGAAATGTCGGTTAAAATGGTGCTCCCTGCTAGACTCGAACTAGCGACCTGCCGATTATGAGTCGGATGCTCTAACCAACTGAGCTAAGGGAGCGTTTTAACTGTGTTTATAATACATTTTCACAATTAAAAAGTCAAGTAAAAAATTAAACTTTTTATACTTTTTGATATCCTTCTTTTCTATATTTTAAAATCATTGAAATAGAGCATTTAGGAATGTTTCTAACTTTTATTTCTTTATTAAACTTTCCTAAAATGCTATGAGCATCAGCAATAGCACGACATCTTTCTTTCATACTTCTTTTAGCTCTAACAGGAACAGGGTTGAATTTTTTAAAAGATTTAAATGTTTTTAATTTGCTTCTATGTTCATTAATGCCTTCCAAAAAAACAGGATGTTTTAAAAAAGAGTAAAGATAAGTAAATTCATAATCAGGATCTTCATTTTCAATAAGATTGACGTTAGAAATAATATCTTCATTAACATCTAATTTAAAAACACTAGGATAAAAACACGTATTATCAAAAGCATTTCTTATAAAAACTGGAATTAAATTAGGATTCTCTTTGAAATAATTAAGCAAATCATAAATTCTTTCACCTTTAAAATCGTCTAAATTAGTATTAATTAAATCTTTAATAAAAGAGATATTAGTATCAATGTTTTGTGTATTTGGAATTGTTAAATTCATTTTTAAAATCCTGTAAGTTTGTTAAAAGATATTGAATTGTATATTATTGTATATTTTTTAAATAAAAAAATCAACAAAAATTTTAAACATTTTTTAATGTTTTATCAAGAGAAAAAATACCATTTTCTTCACAATCTTCTTTTTCAAGAAGTTTAACTACTTCTGGTCTTTTAGAACACCAAAGATTCCCAACTTTAACATCAATAATTTTACCAGCGTTCCCTTTGATACCTTCGATTTGAGTAGGTTCCACGACAAAACCAGTCCAAGCAACCCCCTTATTACCATCAGAATAAGTAACTTCTTCCATTTCAGTTGAAGTAATAATTCCAAGCACACCAAGAGAGCATTTAGCAACGGCATATTGTTTAATCATAATATTTACCTGTTTGTTTTAAGGGATGTTATTATACAATTTAAAGTAATAAAAGTCAAAATTTTTCAAAATTAGATTTTAATTTATAGGTATTTAAAAATTTACAAAATTCTTCGATATCAACATAATTTAACCAATCTTCATGAAATAAATCTGACTGAAAATTTTGTTCTATATCAAAATTATAAACAGCTTCAAAATTTTCAATATGAGAAATAACAACATCTTGATTAATTTTATTTTCTTTAAGAATAATAAAAATAGATTCAATAAAGTCTTCATCTTCGCACAATAAATAAAAATCTTCTAATTCCATTGTGGAATAAGACCAAGCTGACCAAATTCGAGTACATACATAAATATCCTGAAAATGATCAGCAAGTTCATTAAGAAAATTTTTTCTTAATTCTTTGTTCATTAGAAATTACCGATCTTTAATTTATGATTTAAAATTTTAAGAGTTTCTTTAGTCATTTCTAAATGTAGTTGATGATTACCCTCTTGTTCCCCATTTTGAGTAGGCATAAAAAGTTTATTACCAGAGTGCATAATATCAATAAAAGAACACAAATCAGCTAATTGTTTATAAAGTTTTTCAGTAGCTGCATAATGTAAATTTTTATTATTTTGCAAAAAATAACTATCTCTATAAAGTTCTCGATCATTAGAATCGGTCATTACAGCTATAACTCTTGATTTAAGTTTTTCAAAATCTTCATCGGACATATCTTTTCTATTTTCTTCCAATGATTTTAAAAGTTCTTCTGTATCATTATTAACAGCATTTGGAGTTTTTAGATTTTTATTTCTTTCAATTAAAAGTTTAAATTTTAATTCATGGGTAGATAAATTATCAAAATCTGAAACATTTTTGATTCCTTTAAAATCTAAGCCTTCTGATTTAATAAGTTTAAATAAAGACTTTATATCATAAATAGAGTTTAATCTTTTTTCTTTATGAAAAAAATGTGTCCAAGTACCATCTGAATGTCCATAGAATTCAGGATAGGATGGATGAGATACATAAGTTGTATAACGTTCATCACCAGTATCTTTATTTTTATCTATATTAAAATTCAAATGTTTTAAATTTTGTAAAGAAACGTCTGATTCGTGAGCTAAATTAAATTTATTGTTATATTTATTTATCATATTTTTATAAAAAACAGCATTTTCCCACATACCAGAAAGAGAATTTAGGATTTCATCTTTTTCTGGATCTTCATGAGATAAATTACCTTCTTGAATACCATCGACAAATTCTTGAATTGTCATATCAAAAAATTCTTCTAAGTATCTTGTATTTTCATCTTCCACAATATCTTCAATACCACCATAATCATTATATTTACCTTTGATCGGTAAACAAAAAGGTTTATAAAAAATACAAGCTCCTTCATTTGAAACTAAATATGAAGTGTGTGGAAGCATAACACCACCTTCTAACTTGTTATAATTAGAAATTGGAATTAAAGGAAAAAACATAACATCATCACTACAACCTAAACTTAATCCTGAACAAGTAGAGGCTACATTAAAACAACCCATATAAGACTCCTAAGTATTAATATTATGTTTATTATATCAAATATTAAGAGAAAGATAAAGAATTAAAAACCTAAATTTAAAAGTATTTTCTTTTTATTTTTAGGTATGATTTTATTATCAATTAAAGATTGAATAACAGTATTGAAATTATTTTTTAAAATACAAAAAATGATGATAAAATAGAGATATAAAGTAATTAAATGGATAATAAAATGACAGTAACTAGAGAAGAATTAATGAAGAATATTGAAGAAAAAGAAAAAGAAGTGATTTTATTAAGTGATATAGATGGTGTAACAATAGATTGGCTTGATGGTTTTATAAAATATTGTGAAAGTATAGGTCACAAAGCTTTACATAATAAACCAGAAGTTTTTGCAATGACAGATATATTTCCTGATTTAGAAAAGCCTTGGATTCATATAATGGATTATCAACATTCGCCATATTACGATGAAATAAAGGCATATCCAGAAGTAGTTGAAGTATATAATAAATTGCACGATATGGGAGTAAAAATAGTATTTGTAACATCCTGTGGAACAACAGAACATATAAAAGAATCAAGAAATAAAGTAATGGAAAAGGAATTTAATGGTAAATTTGATCATATAGAATATTTAGAATTTGGAGCTTCCAAAACGGAAATATTAAATAAATATCCAAATGCAACATACATTGATGATCAGATAAAAATGTCAATTGAAGGAGCAGAATCAGGTCACGATTCATTTATAAAAGATATGTCATATAATAGGCAAGACAATGATGAAAGAGTAAAACGCTTGTATTCTTTTAAAGAATTAATACCACATTTTGAAAATAAGTTAGGTATTGAGAAAAAAAGCCAAAAAAAAATAAAATTAAAATAAGACATATTTAAAGTATTTTATTATTAAAAATAATACTTTAAAAAAAAATATATATAATTAAAATTAAAAAAAAATTGATTTTTTAATAATACCATAGTATAATAATTTAGCGCAATTATTATTTAATGGAGAAGAGGAAATGTTTGATGTAAGTTATCAAGAAGATAGTGAAAATTTAAAATTTAGCATTTTCAATTATGAACAAAAAATGTTTTCAAGGTACGTAAAAAAAACAATAGAACATTGTACAAATGATACAGAAACATTAATAAATATACCAAAGCTTGTTTCATATTTAGGATTTAAAGTTTATTTTAAGGAAATGGATGATAAAGCTTATATAACTTATGATGGTGAAAGAAACTATGCAAAGCTTTATTTAAACGATAAATTATCACAAAAAGATCAACAAGCGATAGCTATTTTAATAATTTCTGAATTTTTTGTTAGATTTAATCAGAACAAAAGTAAAAAAATTGTATTTGATATGTTTTATTTAAGTAATATAAACAGAATAAAAATGTCAAAACAAGTTTTTCTTGCGACAAGACTTGCATTACCTGAAAGAATTATAGAAAAAATGGATAATTTTAACAGTGATAAACAAAGATATTCAGAGTTATCTCAATTACCTGTTTATTTTCTTGATTTAGCAAGAAAAAAGAAAAGTGTAGAAATGTATTTAAAAATGACAGATTCGGATTTAACCTGCTGGATAAATGACCTAAAATAAAAAACGCCTCTTTTTGGGGCGTTTTTTTTTATTTATAGCAAATAAATAAAATAATTATTTTCATTATAGATCTTGTTTTTTTGTATTTTTTTTATAGTATATAATGGTGAATAAAAAAAAACAAGGAAATAAGGGATAAAATGATAAAAATCAAAAGCAGTTTAAGTGTATTAATATTAACATTGTTCTCTTCATTAGTTTATGCAAATAATGATAAAGGGTTTCTTGAATATAAAAAAGAAGATGCAAGTCCAAAAGTAGTTGTTAAGCAAGAAATAAATGCTGAATTAGAAATGCGTCTTAGAAAATTAGAAGAACAAAATAAAAGATTAACTGATTTGTTATCAAAAGGTCAGCAACAACAAGTTATTGTAGAAGAACCAAAAGAAGAATTAGAAGAAAAAATAATAGAAGAAGAAACAACTACAGAAATAACTTTACAAGAAAAAGCAAGGCTTGATGCATTTGATTATAATAATTTTAATGTTTCAGGAGAAGCCGCTAATTATTACATATTAAAAGATTCTCAAAATAGAAGAAAAATAGTATATAAAAATGAAGTAGAACTTTTTAATTCAAAAGTAAAAATAACAAATAAAAAATTAGCGTCAGATAAAGATTCAAAGTTGAGGGAAAATTAATATGAAGTTTATAAGAAGTATATTGGCAGTAACAACAATAGGAATTTTATCAGGTTGTGCTTCAATGGGTGGTAGTGAAATGCCAAAAAATATAAAAGATCCATTGCCAGAGCAATATGAAAAAAGAGTTGAAGAATGGGAAAAGCAAGAGTTACCTATAACTTTAATAAATTCAGATACAAATTTTGTAATAGAAAAAAGAAAAGAGATTCCAAAAAGAATTTTAGATAAAAAGATAAAAAATCTAACATTAGAAAATGCTGATTATAATGATTTAGCTTTCGTATTAAAAGCCGAAGGAATTAATTTATTTATAGGTGAAGAAATATCAGGTACACAAAATAAAAATCAAGGTGGAATACAAGTTAAAAATACAAACCCAAATCAAAATCAAGTAGTAAATCAATTAATTGGTGGAAATCAAACACAATCAAATCAACAAAATAATAGACCAGTCCAGCAAGCAATAAGTGCAATGCCAAAAATAATAAACATTAATGATTTTACAGGAACAGTAGGTGAATTATTAGATATAATTGAATCAATGCATAATGTTTCATTTAATCATAAAAGTTCAAATACTATTTTTGTAGAAAAGACTTCTTTATTTTTAAGTGCAACTCCACAAGATGAAGAAACCGCCAAAGAATTAGTATCAAGTATAGAATCATTAGGAGCAAAAGAAGTAACTTATTCACTATCAAGTGGTTTTATGATGTATAGAGCGACAAATAGAGAATTTGAAATGATTGAAGAATTTTTCAAGCATTACTACAAAAACTTTGCAACAATAAAATTACAAGTATCAGTAATTACAGTAGATTTAAAAAGAGATTTTAACAGAGGTTTTGATTGGAGTAGTCTACAAGCTTCTATTGGTAATTTATCATTACTAAATAATAGTACATTAGAAAATATTGTTAATTTGGGTTCTAATAATAATAATAATAATAATAATAATAATAATAATAATAATAAT
>CEUY01076592.1_pt1 | contig 16486 bp, 16 predicted proteins | sample 361481 | NCBI WGS metagenome assembly CEUY01 (sample SAMEA2622737, study PRJEB7988) | marine metagenome | isolation source: saline water (ENVO:00002010), including
CAAGTTGTAGTTGTTGGAACTTCATTAGTTGGTTTAGGGGTTATGGGTGCTGGTGCATTACAACTTAAGAAACACGGTGAAAACCCTAACCAAGTTCCACTTAACAAGCCACTTATTTTCTTGGCTGGTGGTGCATTACTATTTGGTTTAGGTGCAACTTCTAACACCATGCAGGACACTCTTTTTGGTGAAAACAATGGTCGTGATGGACAAGGCGATATCGAAGGTGCTGACGATTCTTGGGAATAATATAAAAAATAAAATAAAAAAGGAAGCAGTGCTTCCTTTTTTTCTTTTATGTAAATAAATAATTGTATATAATTAAAGAATAAAAGACTTGTTATTTAAAAAAATATTTTAAAAGTTTGCCAAGTTAAAAAAAAGCATTATAATAATTATTAGGCGAAAAGCTTAAATTACATGGAATTTAATTTTTATAAGGAAATACAAAATGAGCAATTTAAAAAAAGGTTTAACAATCCTTGCTGTTGCAGTAGGATTTGGAGCTGCTAATGCAGCAGGAGTTCAAGAACTAGCAGGTGGTTGGAGTGACACATTATCTGCACTTAAAAGTGTTGTAGTTGTTGGAACTTCACTAGTTGGTTTAGGGGTTATGGGTGCTGGTGCATTGCAGCTTAAGAAACACGGTGAAAACCCTAACCAAGTTCCACTTAATAAGCCACTTATTTTCTTGGCTGGTGGTGCATTACTATTTGGTCTAGGTGCAACTTCTAATACCATGCAGGACACTCTTTTTGGTGGCGAAGGTCGTGATGGAAAAGACGCTATTGAAGACGCTGACGATTCTTGGGAATAATATAAAAAATAAAATAAAAAAGGAAGCACTGCTTCCTTTTTTTTATTTTGATAAAATTATTGTCGCCATATTTCTTTTTCCTCTCTTTAAGAAAATAAATTTATTATGAACACTATGTTCAAATGTCAATTTCAAATCTTGATCAGATATTTTTTCTCCATTTATTGATATTGCATTTTTATTAATAAATTCTCTGGCTTTCTTTCTTGAAGTTGCTAACCCAGATTCAACAAGAGCAATAGGTAATTCAATACCTTCCTCTAATGTTACAGTATCTAGACCCGCCACAACATTTTCTAACATTTTTGGTTCTAGTCCTGAAAAATCACCAGAAACCATTGCATTTGTTACCAATAAAGCCTCTTGTAATCCTTCTTCACCATGAACCATTAATGTCATCTCTTTAGCAAGAATACTTTGAGCTTCTGGACGACGATTTTTATCTTCTTCTTTTAACTCTTCTATTTCATTTGGTGTCATTTTTGAAAAGAAGTTCAAAAAGTTGTAAACATCTTCGTCTGTGGTTTTCAACCAGAATTGGAAAAAATCAAATGGTGAAGTTTTCTTTGGATCTAACCAGACTGTTCCACTTTCCGATTTACCAAATTTTGTTCCATCAGATTTTGTTAACAATTTGGTTGTTAAGCCAAACGCAGCCTCTTCATGACCCATAACTCTATGAATCAAGCCAGTTCCTGCAGTTATATTACCCATTTGATCAGAACCACCAATTTGAAGGTTACAACCAAACTTTTCTTTTAACTTTAAGAAGTCCATTCCTTGCAATAACTGGTAACTAAATTCTGTAAAAGATAAACCCGAACCTTCCCTACCAATTCTTTGTTTTACTGATTCTTTTGCTATCATTTTATTTACAGTAAAATGTTTACCAATATCCCTCAAGAATGTAATTACGTCCATGCTTTGAGTCCATTCTAAGTTATCTACAACTAAGACTTCTTCACCTAAGATAGAAACGATTTGTTTTCTTATCCCTGCCTTAAACTCTTCTACTTTTTCAACAGAATTTAAGCCACGCTCCGAATCTTTGAAAGAAGGATCTCCAATTAAGCCAGTTGCACCACCGACGAGTGCTATTACTTTATGACCGTGATCAATAAAGCGTTTCATGTTCACTAATGGTAGTAAGCTACCCACGTGAAGAGAATCAGCCGTTGGGTCGAAACCGCAGTATACAACCAATTTTTCTTCTTTTGTAAGTAATTCTTCAAGACCATTATCACCAGTCATATCAACAAATACATGGCGTTCCTTTAATTCTTCTATAATTGTTTTTTCGTTTTTCATTTTATACTCCGATATTTTATTTAATTTTTTATTTAATTTTTTATTTATTAAATTTTAATATCGTAGTTTGTATCCTGTTTCAAAGTGAAATAAGGACGATTTTTTCTTATCCATTTTAAATAGCCTTTATTTGTGATTTATTTCAGACTATCATAACAAAGTTCTTTCTTTATTGCAATAAAAAAAGACATTATTTTACTGTCTTTTTATTTCTTTTTAAGCATATATGATTTCTATCGTTTTTTTCGCAGCTTCTATTGATAAAAATGCATACTTTCTTAAATGACAATATTCTAAAACCATGAATGACCATTTCATTTCTAATAGAGTATCTATTCTCGCACTATTAATAACAACACAAAATTGATTATAAGTTTTAACATTCATATTTACTGAGACTAATTCAAAAAAATTAAAGAAATCGTTATTTATTGTCAACGTTTCAATATCTTTTTCTATTTGAATACTGGTTTTAGATATGTCTATTTCCAAAATATATTCAACTTCTATTTTTGGTTCCCCTTTAATTGAAAATCTTTTTATTTTTTCTTCCATTAAATAAACTGTTGAATCAATATCATTTTTTATTTTTGGAACTTGCCCACAATCATAACTTATTTTACCACACTTAAAACGAATACGTCCTGAATCATAGAAATGATTTTCATTTAAATATAATTCTGTAAATTCTTCTATGTATTTCGATAGTTCCGAAATACGAGGAGTTTCAAAACTTAATCCCAAATCTTCATTATCGTCTTGAAACAGAACATCATCTAAGTAATGTATTATTTGGTTATCATAAGCTAAACTATAAATATGATCTAATTTGTTTACAGCCATAATATCTCACCTCACATCCTGTTTTCTTTATTATAAGTCTTTTTTCTATTTTTTCAAAGCTCAAAAAATGTTTGATTTTTTTATTTTAATGAATTATTATCATTTTTTTTATTATTTTTTTATCTTATATTTAAGGAAATCGTTTTGAAAAGTTATTCTACAAGTGTTAAAAAAAAGGATGTAATACCGAAAAATGACAAACAACAAGATACCATGTATCAATTAGATTCTTGCCTTGAAATATACATCCAAAAATATATAAAAAAATATATTAAAAATAAAGATAAAAATAAAAAATATTTGGATAAAGCAAACGATTATTTTAAGAGATACGGCTTTACAAATATTTTAGTATTGTCAAATAAAAATGAAACAATTAGTCAAGTTAACATAGACAATCAGAAATTAAGTTTTTCAAATATTGCAATAGATAAAGATGATTTGGAGACTATAATTCATGAATTAGCTCATGCTTTTTCTAGTTATTATTTAGGATATTCTTATCTAGATTATCACGGTGAAGTTTTTGTATCTTCTATTTTTTATTTGTTAAATGAAATTTTAAATATACCTATTAAAGAATTAGAAGATTTAGCAGACGAATATCAAGTCTCTTATTTTAGTGATTTTAAATTTAGTGTTGAAAACATAAGTAAATTAGAATATGAAAATTTATTATTAAAATATGAAGATAGTTTTATAAAAGAAAGAGTAAGTAAGAAAAAAGATTTTAAATCAAAAAGTTTTTTAAGTGACTGTGAAAAAATAATTACCTTTTTTTCTAATAATGAAGGTAAGTTTGTTATGACCACAAGAGAACCTCTTCAATTTGAGAGAGATCTTTATATAAATAGTTTTCTTGAGTTATCAAAAAGAGAATTGATTAATCTTAAAATAATTTCACCTATTGTTAAGATTTTTCCTGATGGAACTATTAGTAAAAATGCAAAAAACATTGCTTATCAATGTGTTGATTATAACAATATTGATTCTGGTATTGATCGATACAAAGTCTTTCAAATAAAAGAAAGTGCTAGTCTTAGTCGCAATGAAGATATTAAAATGAATAAAAGTGGCTATAAAATATTAAAGAGTAAGAGTATAGAACAGCATTTTGCGCACGTTAAACATTTTAAAGAAGCAGTTTCTATTGTAAATAAAAAAAGCTACGAGTAACGTAGCTTCTTTTGGTTAGGATTTTAGAGCTTCAATATTAAATCCAGTTGCTTCTTCAAAAAGAGAAGGAACTTGTCTTTGAATTACTTTTGTATAACGTTTAACAACTTTGGATTTTGGCTTAGATTTTTTATCTTTATCATGACGACCAAAATTTGTTAATAGCATATCATATTCATTATTTTCTTTTTGCATAAGAACCATTCCATTAATTCCACCATTCAAACGTCTTCCCCAACGGATTTCTACTTTTAATTTATCAGTGTCTTTTTCTTTTCCGACTAATACATTATTAACAGAAAGGTTTGATTTCAAAAATGACTCGCCACCAAGCCAGCCAACAACTTGTAAACCAAATTGTGATTCAGTTTTTGTTAGTTCTTTCATTGCTATTCCTCTTCTCTTAAATTATGTCAGGTATTATATCATTAAGTTATTTTTTATACAACATAAAAAAATATTTTTTTTATGCTTGATTTTGAATCCAATATTATATAAAATAAATTTCCAAATTAATAACAAGAGGCATGATACTTTGACAAAGATTACAAATACATTAGAAGGCAGTAAAAAATTTATCAAAAACAGTGTTTGTCATCAAAAATCAAAAGATTTTGGTATGATTGAGTTTTACAAAGTTTATAAAGAACTTGATGTTGAGTTTATTGATCATGTTTACCAATCAGCAAAAGTTAATTTTTTAGTTAAAGACCATTATAATAAATTAAATCTAGAAGCGCATTCTTTATATCTTAAATTCCTTAAACATTTTTTATCTAAAATGAGCAAAGATAAAATTTTATTTTCTAATGATTATAAATTAACTATAAAAGAGGATACATACAATCAATCATTATCTTCTTTGATTTCCTATTTTAATAACGAATCTAATACAGAAATCTTAAAAGAAATTAGCTCATTATACCTAGAATCTATTTTCAATAGTTTAAAAGTTTTAACTCTTGAAGATTTAAATGAAAAGAAACAAAAGCTATTTGTTTCTATTGTTTTAAATTTTTATGAGTTTGTTAATGGTGCAAATAAGGATTTTGTATCAGAAGATATGCTGAATAAATTTGAAACTTTTATTGTTGAATTTTCAAGAAAAGAACCTGTTTTTACTTTATCCGTTGCACCTTTATCTAAAACTATTTTAAACTCCGATCATATTAAATTATTAGAAAAATTAAAAAATGAAGAGAATTTTGGGCATGATGAAAGTCTTTTATCTCGAAAAAATATCACCGCCAAAAGATTGGAGTTTTTTGATATAGATATGCTTTTAAAACATAAAGGTTTCAATAAAATATTTGAATTTAGAGTCAAAAATAGAGAAATTTTTAATTCTATTCCAAAAGATATTTTAAAAGAGTATAATATAAATTACGATTCTATGATTATTAATGCAAAAGAGTCAATCTCCAAGAATCAAATGAATAACCGATATACCACATTTGATTTTTTCTTTAATAAATTTGATAAAGAAACTATAAACAGAATGCTGCATCGTATTAATGTTGCTTCTATTACAAACGAAAGAGCGTTTGTAAAAGAATGCATTAATGTTTGCGACAATTTTGGATATATTACAGAAGAGCAATTTGAACAGATAGAATTGCTTTATGTTGGTTGATTTTATATTGTTATTTAAGCCTTGATTACTATCAAGGCTTTTTTTATGAAAGGAATATTATAATTTCATTCTCTTATTAGAAAATAAAAAATAGGAGAACCAGCATGACTAAAACAGCAGACTATAGAAAAATACATGATCGCATATTATTAAGCACAAGAAAAAGAATATTAAACAATAGAGAAAAAAAGAAAACAAATTTATCTCTAAATTTGTTTTCTTATATCTTTATTTATTTATCAGCTTTATTATTGTTTACTATTTATATGTAATCTCTATTGTTTAGATAAGGTTTTAAAACGTCTGGAACTTTAATTTTTCCTTCTTCATTTTGATTGTTTTCAAGAATTGCAAGCAAAGTTCTTCCTACTGCCAAACCACTTCCATTTAGTGTATGAACTAAATGTTTTTTACCATTTTCGTCTTTGTACCTAGCTTTCATTCTTCTTGCTTGAAAATCACCCATATTGCTGCAGCTACTAATTTCTCTATATGTATTTTGACTTGGAACCCAAACCTCAATATCAAATGTTTTTCTTGCACCAAAACCAAGATCTCCATTGCATAATTCAACTACTCTATAAGGTAATTCTAACAGATCTAATACTTTACAAGCATTTGCTAAAATTTCTTGTAATGCAATGGCACTTTCTTCAGGTTTTACTATTTGAACAAGTTCTATTTTTTCAAATTGATGTTGACGTAAAATACCTCTAACATCCCTACCTGCACTTCCTGCTTCACTTCTGAAACATAAACTATGTGCTGTTAATTTTATTGGAAGATCTTTTTCACTTAAAAGTTCATTTGCTACTAAATTAGTCAAAGGAACTTCTGCTGTTGGGATTAAGGCTAATTCTTCATTTTCAATCTTAAATAAATCTTCTTTAAATTTCGGTAACTGACCTGTCCCTGTTAATGTTTGTTTATTGGTTATTACTGGAACATTTACTTCAAGATAACCATGTTCTTCTGTGTGTAAATCTAACATAAATTGAGCAAGAGCACGATGCAATTTAGCAATACCACCTTTCATTACTGTAAATCTACTTCTAGCAAGCTTTACACCTTTTTCAAAATCAAGTCCATTTTCATTTATCTCAGCAAGATCAATATGATCTTTTACTTCAAAATCAAAAATTTTTGGTTCTAAATGTGTTCTTACTAGTTTATTATCTTCTTCATTTTCTCCAATTGGACAATCTTCGTCTGGAATATTTGGCATCTCCAGATATATTTCTTCTAGTTTTTCTTGAATTAAAATAAGCCCTTCTTGTTCTTCTGTTATTGTTTCGTTTAATTCTTTACCATTCGTTTTTAGAAGTTCTATTTTTTCTTTTTCTATTTTTTGCTTGAATGCATTTTTTATTTCGTTTGCATTAGCGTTTCTTGCTGCCCTTAAATCTTCTATTTTAGTTTGCAAGTTTTTTCTTTTTTCTTCTAAATCCAAAAAGATTTCAACGTTAAAATCGTAACCTTTTAATGCTAATCTTTCTTTTATTAATGTTGGGTTTTCTAAAATTTTCTTTCTATCTAACATAATTTGCTCCTAATATTTATATAATTTTGTTTGGGGAATAAAAAAAACCTTGAGTTTTGTCCTCAAGGTTTTTATATGTTCATAAAATAATCTTGAAGACTTGTTGCGTCTTCAAGAATTGTACACTTACTTAAACACGCACGAAAAGTGAACTGGAAGAACCAGAACTCATTGATGATTGTGATGAAGTAAAGTTTTTAAAATTCATTTTTTGATAATCTCTCTTTTTTCTATCTATAATTACATCATACTTAATATTGGATTTAAAGTCAAACTCTTTTTTTGACTTTTTTCTTTTATCTTATAGATTATTCATTATGAACAAATATGAAGTAAAAAAGAATATCTACAAAAACTCTGGTTATTATGATTCCTTCTGGAATCGTAACACTTTGTTTTGTTTATCTCTATTCAGTCTCTTTTTGTTTTTTTGTTTTTCATTTTTTACTTTAATCGGGAAAAACATTTCTAGTGTTCTTTTTTATTCAACGGATATAACATATACTTTTTTCAGTAGTTTATGTTTTTCTGCTTTTGTTTTATTCTCTTTTGTATTCCCAACAAAAATTATTTATCATATTGGGTTAAAAAAAGAAACTAGCTATTTTAAGAATAAAATTGATAGTAATAATATTCAAAAAGAATTCTTATACTACTTTAAATACTTTAAAAATGAATTTTCTCTTACTCAAATCATAAAATTAAAAAACAAAATAAACAAAAAACCTTCTTTTGTTAGCTTTTTACTTTTAATATTAAAAAATATATTCTTTATTTTCAACAATGAATTTTCTTTTTCAAAAAAAGAAGGCGATAACTTTGATTTTATCCTAATTAAAGAAAAAATACTATATTCTGTTCAAATTGATAAAATCGAAGCCATTAAGCAATAATCCTTTAAATTAAAATTTTATATAATTCAGAAAAACAATTTTAATTTATTTAAGGAGAATATTATGTACACAATGGAATTATACTTTTTATTTTGGTTTTTTGTCGCTATTACAATAGGATTAATTCATATTTTTGCGACATTGCAAGAATTTTTTATCTCGCCAGAACTTTTATTATTAGATGAAGCAATATATTCTTCAGCTATTGCAGCACCACTTACTATTTATTTTGTAGGTTTTACTTTAAGTTTACTTTTTAGAGAAAATAAATATTTATTACATTATGATAATTTATTTCATAAAGGAAATGACTTTACTTTTTTCAAAAATGAACAATATTTTGTCTTTGTTTGTTATTTATTTATTTATTATTTTAGTGGAGCGATGATTATTAATACAGTCTTTTTCCTAGCACCGTTCAAAAATATCTTATTAATCTCGTCCTTTTTAACCCTTTTTAATATGATTTTTCTATTTTTTAATTTTAATATTGAAAAGAAATACAATATTAAAAAATTATTAAAAAAAGGAACTAGAACAAAAGAAGAACTGGAATACATATTTGACATAATTGATAGCGACAAAATAAAAAAAGAAACAAAATATAGAATAGTAAAAAACAATATTGATTCTTTTCAAAAGATTGGCTATCTTAAAATTTTAAAATATGCAAAAGAAGAAGAACTTTACGATTTAAAGGAATACATCTATAAAACGTTCTCTGTCTCTGTTATTTTTAACGCACATTATTTGAATAACCCTTATTCTTTTTATAATTTATTTGAAAAAAATGATGAAATGGAAGACCGTTTAATTAAATCTAGAATTTGTTATGAAATAATGAAATCTCAATATCTGAAATATTCTAATTGTTTTGCAACAAATAATTTAGAAGAAAAATTAAAGGAAAAAAATTTAGATAAAAAATTAGAATTAGAGACTATTTAAAAATTATTTATCTTTAACTTATTATTAAAATAGTGTTAACAGCAGTTATCACTATTTTTTTTTGAATTGATTTTTTTTGTTTTATATGGTAATCGTTTTAAAACGAATCTAATTAGGATCAAAAATATGAATAAATACAATACTATAATAATCCCTCTTCTTTCTTGCATTTCTTTTTCTTCTCAATCTGAATCATTACAAAATATTGCTAACATCGCATTGAAAAATGATTACAATATTGAAATCTTAAAAAACAATTATCTTATTGAGTTAGAAAAAAACAATGAAATAAAGGGCAACTATCTTCCACAAGTTGGCTTATCTGGAAGTGTTTATGAAAACTTTTATGAAAAAGATAAGAACAATAAAGAATATTCAAATGCTACAAATGCAAATATTGGTATAAATCTTAGTTATGATTTATACGATGGAGCAGAGGAATTTTATAAAAAAATACAAGACAACCAGACTAAAATCTCTTACAATAATTATATGAAATACAAACAAGAACTTACTTATAATGTTTCTAAAATATACTATAATATTCTTGCTAATAAAAAAATATTAGAAGTTGAAAATGAAAACAAAAAAGCAGTTCAAAAAGAATATGAAAAAATTAAAAATATGGTTGAAGTTGGTTTACGAACTAATGCTGATCTTGCCGAAACACAAGCAGATCTGGATCTTTCAATAGCCAGCATATTATCTGCTGAAAATAACTTGAAAAATTCTCTTGTTAATTTGTTTTTATACACAGGAATAGAAAATATCCAACCTGATGATGTTGACTATAAAACCCATAAAAAAAATCTTGAAGATCTTGGGTATGATTATTGGATGAAAATATTACAAGAAAATAATTTTGATATAAAAAACTCGAAAATATTAAAAGACATTTCAAAAGACAATATTAAATTAAATCAAACTGAAGATGACTTTAAAGTTAAAGTTAAATCTACTTTATCTTCTAATTATAATAACAGATATGTTGATGAATTTGAAAGTCAAGCCGACATTGGTTTTCAAATTGACTTACCTATATATAATGGTGGAACAACGAATTCAAAAGTAGAACAATCTCGAATAGATTTTGTAAACACTTCTGTTAAACAAGATTTATTAAATAGACAATTAATCCCACAGTTGAGAAATTTAATAAATGATTTAGAATCTATAGATAGTCAAGTTGAAGCTCTTAAAGCAAGTGTAAAATCAACTCAAAAATCATTAGAAGTTGTTCAAGAAGGTTATAATGTTGGAATAAGAGATATTGTTGATGTTTTAGATGCCAACACAAAATACTATGTTAGTTTAAAAAACTTATCAAATGCTCAATATGATTATTTATTTAAACAAAACGAGCTTTTATATTTGACAGGTATGTTAAACATAAACAATCTTTAAAAAAAAAGCACAAACAGGAAGTTTGTGCTTTTTATAATAATTAATACTTTGAAAAAATATGGTCTATACTCTTTTGAATTTCAGAATAACTTTTTTCATTCATATTTTCAATCATTATAATTATTTTTCGGGCGTCTGTTATGTTAGCATTTCCTTTTGGATTTGGATCTACTCGTCCATCATTATAAATAATTGCTACTATTGTTCCAATGCCCTCCATTGAAATATCGCCAAGAGCTTTTCCGAATAAAAATTCTTTTGAATTAACATTGAAAACTTCAAGGCTGTCTTTACCACGAGTTAACAATTCTTCAATTACCTCTACTGTTCCTTCACCTATCGTTCCTGAAACAATCATTCCAGGGTATGCACGATTAGGACGCATAACAACATCAACACCTGCTCTCTCAACCATTCTACGTCTATGCTCATCTTTTGTTACTTCTGCTGTTACTTTTTTATTATAAGCAGTTTCTTCTTCAACTCGAATTGCAAAATCAAGTGTAATAGAATCTTTTGTTGGATCTTCTGGATCAGCTAATACAAATATGTGTTCTGCTGATTCAATTGAAATCTTATCAAAAAAACCATCTTCTGCCAATGACACATTTGCATGCTTCACTTTATCATGATCTGAGTAATTCAAAGCTATGAATTCATTGAAATCACGATTTTCTTTTGAGTTACTATTTACTAACAAAATATCGTTATCCCTAAATCGTGTAGATAACTCTAGTTCTGTTTTGAATTCTTTAATCCAACGATAATCGTTTTGTTTTACTGTTTTTGCGTCAAAGTATAAAATTAGATGATTTTTCATAAGCTTGTATAGTTTCCCATTTTTTTTAAGTTCTTGCACTTCTGAGTATCCTGTTGCAAAGTGAGTTAATAGATTTACTAGTTTATAAGACATAAATATAAACAAGAATAATATTACAAACACCTTGCCCCAAATTGTTGTCGGTGAGTAATCACCATACCCAACAGTTGTTGCTGTTGTCATTGAAAAATAAATGCCTTCTTCAAAATATATTTTTAAAAATCCTAATATACCTTGACCAAAGAGATCTTGATTTGATTTTTCAATTAACAAATAAACAAAACTTGTGATTGATATGTAAATTAAAAACTCAACCAATGCCGCAGCAGTTGTAACATAAGGTCTTCGTTCTCTTGGTTTCAAAATTGGAATCTTTTGTATTAGATTCATTCTTAAAAGAAGTCTTAACATCTTTCCTCCATTTGCTAAAGTGAGACTATAATAACAAAAAATTTTATACAGGTAAATATATTTTTTTGTTTTTTTTGAAAAAAATCTCCTGTCAGGAGATTTCTTCAATTAAAGACATTATATAAGCGACACCTTCTGCTGCGCTCATTTCAATTGTTATAACATCAGGGTCATTTAAATCAGATTTTACTGGATATTTATTTATTCTTATCACTTTTGTGTTTAAATCATAAGCTGTTAACTCTGATTCTGTTTTAATAGATCTTATTGCCTCTCCTGCACCTATTTCTATTATTGCGACTTTTTTTCTTCTTTCTTTTAGTTTATTTGAGAAAGAATTATATTTGTTCTCTTGTAAATCGTGTTTATAAGAATACCAGTTAAAATCATAGAACATACAAATATTAGGTCTAATGTGATCTCCACAAATTTCACAACGAAAATCATCAATTTCATTTATATTATAAGTGGCTTCTATGTTATACCTCAATCCTTCTAAGCCTGATTTTTTAGCACAATTATAGTTAGAGCATTGCCAAGCGTCTATTGCACCATGAATTTCATAAACACGTTCTTTATTGAATGTTGATTTTTGAAATAAACCGTCTACATTTGAAGTCACGCAAAAATAACCGTCTTTTAATCCAGAAACATAACCTAACAATTCATAGAAACCACTGTGTGGTTCTGCATTTTTATAAGATTTATATCTATCTAAATAAAATGGTATCACCACTTCTGGATATTTTTGATAATTATTAGGGTTTGCTAATTTTTCAAAAGATAGACCAATTTTCCCTGCTTCTGGATATTTCTCCCACAAACCCTCAGTTCCTCTAAATACAGATAGTCCTGAGTCTACACCCATACCTGCACCTGTATAAATAATACAAGCTGAAGCATTGCTTAATATCTCTTTTATTTCTATTTCTTGATCTTTTTTTAACACTTCAATATCCTTTATAAATTAAGTTATTTTTACAATAACATTTTTTTTCTTTTGATTCAATCTTTTGTTTTCTTTTTTATTTACAATAAAAACATTCGGTGATACAATCAAAATAAATATTATGAATTATTAGGGAGATTATCATGGCAGTATTTTTATATCAATCTAGCTATCTTACCGAGAAATCAGTAGAAGAGAACTATAAAGAAGAATATGATTTAATTAAAAGTAAAGGTCATGAAGTTCATCATGTCCTTTTTGACCGAATCAAAGACGCAAACTTATCTTTTGTTAAAGGAAAAGAAGTTGTGTATCGTGGTTGGATGTTAACTATTGAAGAGTATACAGAATTAGAAAATCTAATTTCAGAAAATGGTGGAGCACTTATTTCTAATGTAGAAGAATATAAGTCTGCACATTATATGCCTGAATGGGTTGATAAGCTTGAAGGATTGACTCCAAAAACACACGTTTTCAAAAATAAAACTGCTGCTTTAAAATTTGTAGAACATCATGACGGACATAAATATTTTGTCAAAGATTTTGTTAAATCTTTACGTGGTGTTAGTTCTTCCATCGTATCTCATTCAGAAGATATGCAAGAATGGTTAGAGCAAGTTGCTTTATTTAGAGGTGTTATAGAAGGGGGCTTATGTTTAAGAGAAGTTGAGAACTTTAAAGAAGAAACAGAGCAGCGTTTTTTTATTTACAAAGGAAAGATAACTTCTAATGGAGTAAAAATACCTAGACTTGTTAAAGAAATCGTTAATATTATAAAACTTCCTTTCTTTACCATTGATGTTGTTTTAAATGATAAAGATGAATGGCGTGTAGTTGAAATAGGTGATGGACAAGTTTCAGATTCGGGCAAATGGGACATTGCCAATTTTCCAGCAGTATTTGAATAACAATATTTAATTATGAATTAAAAGTCGCTACAAGCGACTTTTTCTTTTTTTTTAATATGTTATAATTTTTATAGCTAATTAATTTTTTATAAAAAGGATTTTAATCAATGGATTACGAAGAAAATAATCACCCTATTTATCAGCACGTTTATAGAGAAAGCGGATTGTCAGAGTCAGATTATGAAAGATTTGATTATTTGGGAGTAGATGAAGATACTGTGGCTTATCGTGGTATGTGTTTTAGAAATAAATCTGCTTATGAAGCATTTATTAATAAACTTGAAAAGGGTGAATATAGACCTAGTTACCCTGAAAGTTTTTCAAGATCCGAAAACACTGCTCGTAGTTTTGCAGAACAAAAGAAAACTTACTTTGTTTTTGCAGACGAAGATATTCTTATTGAAGACGCTTACCGCAAGGTGACAAAAGAAAAAGTCTCTGGGTATGCAGGTATTGTTATAAAGACGATTATCCCGAAAGGTTCAGGTGTAGATATTAATAAAAGTGAATATGGTGTTGAAGATGAAATTCTTTATATGTCAAAAGAACCTATTAAATATAGTTATGAAGTAATTCATAGCTACGAAGAACTTTTAAAAATAAATCCTGTTGATTATAACCAATATATCCAAGAAAATCCATTATCTGATGGTTTATCACAATACCTAATGGCAAACCACATTGATGATATAACAGAAGACACAGAGATTCATGTTTTAAATAAAATTTTAAGGTCTCATAAAGATTCAGACATAAAAAAAGAAAGAGGGTTTTTCGTTGTTGATGAACAAAAAAATATGGTTTTTGGAAAAATAATAAAAAAATCAGATTCCATATTAGAACCTACGGAAGACGATAGAAATGATAAGAAAGTTGAATTTTATAGGGACGATTTCTTTGAGCTTTATGATACAGGCTTCTTTAAGAGTGAAGCTGCAAAAGAAAAAATTAAAGAACATTCTAATCATATTATTAATTCTGTTTGTGAATACATTGAATACCAAAAAGTATTTGGTGATAAAGAATTAACCTATGATTTAAGTAACATAAAAGGATTTGCTTCTTTTGCAGGTGAATTTGAAAAAGAAAGATATAAAAATGTAATTCCATACACTACTAAGTCAAATTATAGTGATATATCAGAAAATCTTAGAAAACTTAATGACAATAGTTTATCGGAAGAAGAAAAAAATCAATTATTAAAGTCAGAAGTAAAAGGGCTAGAAGAATTTATCAAAGGGCGATTTAGTGCAGTATCACAAAGTGAAGAAACTGTACATAAAAACATGGAAGAAAATAAGAAAAATATCGCTAAAAGAAAGAAAAGAGGTAAAGACCTTAAAAATAAATAATATGTAAAGGGAAGTATAAATATGCTTCCTTTTTTTTCTATTTCATGTTATAATATATCCTATAAACGACAGATTTTAATGGAGGTAAAAAAAACAATGAGTAATAAAGTTATTACACATAGTCGTCATTTTAATTTAGATGAAATTGCAGCAATTGCTCTTCTTGAAATTTATCATTTAGAAGATAATTATAAATTGATTCGAACAAGAGACGAAAAAATATTAAATCAAGCAAAAAAAGATAATAATACTTTTGTTATTGATGTAGGTTTTGAATATGATGATTCTAAGCTTAACTTTGATCATCACCAAAAAGAAATGACTTTCATTTGGGATAATGGCATTCCTTACTCTTCTTGTGGACTTATTTGGAAATGGTTAAAAGACAACAATAAGATTGACAATCTTAATAACAATCAAATAATGAAGTTTGAATCAAAATTTATTCGCAAAGTTGATGCATTAGATAATGGTAAAGGTGTTTTCCCTGAAATGCATTTTGTTACTATGTCTAATAGAAATCATCATGATGACAAAGTAATTGATAACCATTTTAAAAGAGTTCTTAAACTAGTTAAAAATAATATTTCAACATTAATGAATAATATTGTTGAAAATAAAAAAGATATTTTTGACGGAAATAAAGGTTATAATAAATTTCTTGATAAATTGACTACTGCTTCATTGGTTAAAAACTATGCTTTTAATGAAAAACATAAAATGACGGCTGAAAAAGATAAACTTACATTCAGTCATCCAGAAACTTCTGATAGTTTTGTTTTTGATTTCGAAAACAATACATTTACGCATGGTGATAATACTATTCCTGTAAGGACTTCTTTTACTGAGTTTTCTTGGAATCTTATTAAAAGCAACAAGAAAGTTATTAGCCAAAAAATGAACGAAGAAACTATTTCTTTAATTGAAAAATCTATTGTTATTCCGCAAATACAAAACAAACAATTAAATAAAAATTTATGTTATATTGTTATGTATGAAGATTCAAAACTTCCAGCAAAAGAAGCTTATGAAGCAATGAATGGTTATGTTATGAATACTTTTGCCGATATTAGGAACACACTAAAAAACAATAAAGAAATTAATAAATTTGTTAAGAACAGTAAAGACTTAGAAGGTATTGTTGTTTGTAATAGTAATATTAAAAACGCACCTAATAAAATTGCTGAATTGTGTCCTGACAAAACCTTGATTTTGATTCCAAGAGATCGCAAAAGTTGGAAGATACAAATATTACCTAGAAAAGATAATACTTTTTCTATGCCAAAAGAATGGTGTGGTTTAAACCAGAAAGAAATGAAAAAACGTTTTGGTGAAGATCGTGTTATTTTTACTCATAAGTCTGGATTTATGTGTATGTTTAGTGGAACAAAAGAAGAAGCAATTGCTTTTTCACAAGAACTTCTTAAAAACAAACCAAAAGTTCAATATAAAAAAAGAAATATGAGATTTAAATAAATTGAAGG
>CEUY01204238.1_pt1 | contig 16477 bp, 12 predicted proteins | sample 361481 | NCBI WGS metagenome assembly CEUY01 (sample SAMEA2622737, study PRJEB7988) | marine metagenome | isolation source: saline water (ENVO:00002010), including
TTGAGAAGCTATCTGTTTCGCTTCTGAGGGCGTTGATGCTACCTCTGCTCGGGGCGTGGGTACTCCAAACCGGTTGAGGATTTCTTTCGCCTGATACTCGTGGATATTCACGAACCTTTGCTCGCTTTATGCTGGTAGTGACCCGAGGGCATAAAATTATTTTTGCTCCCGACTCGGTAATTTAATCTAAGTCCACTAATTATCGTACCGAGGGTGATGGCGAGTGTCCATGAAATACTTGGCCGATGAAGTTATTAAGACCATATCCCTTTTGTCGTTTAATATGATTTGTTTAATCAATTAGCGCATCTATCGATTGCAATATAGCCCTGATGTATCCGTAACAGTATGCGAACGCTACGGCATTTGCGTTTTCTCCTGAAATTTTCGGTACGTGGTCTGGCATAAGCATTCCTTTATAGCCGACATCTTTGTAAACGCGAGCGGCTCTGAGCATGTCTACATCCCCTTCATCCGGGAATGTTTCTTCAAAAGCAAGTTTGCCTCCTGAAATGTTTCTGAAGTGGACGTTAAATATTTTTTCGCGTTCACCGAACCATTTGATAACCTGAAATATCTCGTTGCCTGGATCATCGAGCATTTCGGATATTGTTCCTTGGCAGAAGTTCAGCCCGTGAATCGGGCTCTCGTGCATCTGAACAAATTTTTTCATTCCTTCGACTGTTCCTAATACTCGACTAACACCGCGATAGCCATCGGGCGTATACGGGTCATGTGGATGGCATGCGAGTTTGACGTTATATTCTTCGGCCACAGGGACAATGCGCTCCAGAAAATAGTCGATCCGTTCCCAGTAAACATCAGCTGAAACGTTTCCCCATACTCCGGGTGGTTCGCTTTGATCTAATTCGTCGTATTGGAAGCTGGATCTGAGTGCACCTCCTCTTCCGATTCTTGGTGACGTTCTAGTTATTCCGATGATGAACAGCCGGTATTTAACAGCTGGAATGCCTGATTCTCCACAGGCGCGTATGATGTTCTGGCAGGTTTCTATTTCTCGGTCGCGTTGCGGTGATATGCCAAGTGTAATGTTTGGGGATTGACCATCCTCTGGTTTAGTACCGATCGGTAATGCCACCATGTCTAGATTAATACCGTAACCTTCGACCTTGTCTCGATATTTGGAAAGAACCCGTGTGTCCCATTTTTCAGGACTGCCTGGCGGATAACCGTTTATGTGGTTCACTCCCAGTTGTGCAAGCACCTCATAGTCGGTATCACTGTGAATTGGATACTGAGTTCCTACAAACATCTTTGTTCACTCCAGGTTTTTTAAGATTATATTTGCAGTATTTTCAGTCACTAAGTACTGAATAGGGTGGTTACCTGAACGGTTATGCCTTTAATCTCCACCGGTTAGCGCCAGTGAATTACTTATGGTTGTCTTTGGATAGTCAGATATGGCGGAGGGGACAGGATTCGAACCTGCGATGCCGTTACCGACATACTTGTTTTCAAGACAAGCGCATTCAACCGCTCTGCCACCCCTCCGCATGGTTTATTTGAGTCTTCCGCCTAAGCCTGAAGAACTATGGAACCACTAGTTTAATAGCATTTCATACGATTCTGAAACTGTGAAACCTGACAAATTCCTGTTGTATCACCTTTGACATTTTGAACAGAAGTAAGTGGTGCGTCCGCCTAATTGATTGATTGCAAGAGGAATCTCACAGCGCGGGCAAAAACCTCCGGATTTTCTTTTTAACTGCATACGTTCGTCATAAGCGTCTACTATGTATGGTCGTCCGAGTTCATCAGGGTGGTTCTCAATGAATTTTACAGCGTGATTAAGTGTCGTTCGAATTGCCGTGTGGAGCCGTCGCAATTCTGCCATTGGTATTGTGTTAGCGCCACGTGTTGGCGATATCTTTGCACGGTGCAAAGATTCGTCTGCGTAAATGTTTCCGATTCCAGCCACGATTTCTTGATTCAATAGCAAAGGTTTTATTTGGCTTTTTCTATTCGAAAATCTTTTTGTAAAAAGTTCGGATGTTAACGTGTCATCTATCGCATCTGGTCCTAGTTTTGAAAACGCCTGACTTACCGAGTCAAATATTTGAAATCGTGCCCATCTGCGAGGGTCAACTAAAATTAGATCAGTGCTGTTACTCAAAGTAAGAACGGCTCGAGTGAATCTAGGTTTGGGTTCTTTATTTAATTGGATATGAATCTGTCCTGTCATACCCATGTGAGCCCCTAGTACAAAGTCATTCAATTCTAAAGCGATCTGTTTGCCGTGGCGCAAAACTCCGATTATTGTCTGTCCAACTGTTTTTTTTGCACAGGCTATGGCGCCGCTACCGTTACGGCCTGGAGGCTTTCGTTCAAGTGAAACTAGTTCGAAAGTTTTTCCGATTATTCCTTCACGTAACAGATAACGTCGAAGCGATTCAACTTCAGGTAGCTCGGGCATAGTAGATCTTAGGCAACTTGTTTGGTTTCAAGTTGTTTATTTCATATCTGGCGTAAACGATGTGTTTATCATCGCTTGTTTCTACGCATTATTTATAAAAACTAATCAATGATATCCATGTCCCCCCAACTAGACCCTGTTTTTGCTTCGACGAGTAGTGGCACTGATAAATCCATTGCAGCAGGCATTAATGTTGTGACCATCGACTGCATTTCCATTAGCTCTCCAGGGGCGATTTCGAAAATCAGTTCATCGTGGACTTGGATTAACATTTTGGACCGCATGTGTTGATTTTTCATCTCGTGTGCTATGTTGATCATGGCGATTTTGATAACGTCTGCTGCGGTGCCTTGAATAGGCATATTGACTGATACCCTTTCTGCCGCCGATCTATGCATTGGGTGAGACGAGTTTATATCGGGTAGATAGCGTCTTCTTCCAGTTATTGTTTCTGCATATCCATTATGTTTTGCTGATTGTTTCGTCTGTTCGATGTAATCTCTAATGCCTGGGTATTTACCAAAATAGAGATCAATGAAATTCTGACCTTGTTGTCGTGTAAGATCAGTCTGACGTGCTACGCCCACAGGACCAAGTCCATAGATAACTCCGAAGTTCAAAATCTTGGCGATGCGACGTTGATCTGGGGTGACTTGTTGAGTTTCATACATTGCCTGGGCAGTTGCAGCATGAATGTCTTCGCCGTTGTGGAAGGCGTTTAGGAGCCCAGGTTCTTGAGACAGGTGAGCGAGAATACGAAGTTCGATCTGAGAGTAATCAGCGGCAAGGAATTGCCATCCGTTTGATACATCTGGAACAAAGGCTTTGCGAACGCGTCGCCCCAGTTCGGTTCTAACTGGGATGTTTTGGACATTAGGCTCTGTGCTTGAAAGTCTGCCGGTTGCTGAACCTACTTGATTTAAGCTTGTATGCACCCTGCCTGTTTTTGGATTTATCATCTGAGGAAGTGCATCTACGTATGTAGACTTTAGCTTAGTCAGTTCGCGGAATTTAACGACTGCTTCGGCGATTTGATATACCCGTTCATCTAATCCTTTTGTATCTATGATTTTTTCAAGAGAATTTGCATCCATAGACCAGCCAGTTTTAGTTTTTCGAGTTTTTGGAGCACCGAGTTCATCAATTAGCAACGCTGCAACTTGTTGATTGGAGCCTAGGTTGAGTTCTTGCCCGCCGATAATCGCAGTTGCTGCTTGCTTGACCTGCTCTACATCTGAGCCTAGTTGTTCAGACATTTCTGCGAGTGCAGCCTTATCAATAATCATTCCTTCTTGTTGCATTTTTATGATTACTGGGAGGAGTGGAAGTTCAATGTCCTCATTTACGTGTCGAGCGCCATGTTTACCGATCTCAGATTCAAAATGTTCGTACAACCGCCAGGTAAAGTCAGCATCGGCAGCAGCGTAAACTCCTGCTTTTTCAATGGGAACTTCGGCCATGGTGATTTGTTTTCGCCCTGTGCCGATAAGGCTTTTGATATCAGTCATTTCGGTCTTAAACAGTTCTAGTACGAGTTGTTTTAGACCAAAAGCACGTCTACCGCAAAGCGCCGCAGCGATCATTGTATCGAAGGTGATATTTTTGACATTAATACCCGCCTCAGCCAACACCATAATGTCGTAGTTGGCGTTGTGGGCGATTTTTTTAGTTTCTGAGCTTTCGAATAATGGCCGTAAGGTCGCCAGAGCATCGGCAATAGGAACTTGATCGCCTGCATTGTGGCCGACCGGGACGTACCATGCGTGTTCTGCTCTTACTGAAAACGATAATCCGACTAGGTTTGCAGTCATGGAATTGAGACTAGTTGTTTCGGTGTCGAAAGCAAATTGACCACTTTTTTTGATAGTTTCGACCACTTGATTTAGATCATTTATATCGGTAATTACCTGGTATTTGCCAAGTGGTTTTTGTTGTGTCTCGATCACGTCAGCTACTGAACCAGCCTCATTTTCATTTATTACCATGCTGATTTGACCATCAGTCGATTTCGGTGCCTCCCAACCGGAAGTTGTTTTGGGTTCTGTTGGCACTGGTCTGCTGCTGATGCGGTCTCCTGACTTAGGCAGTCGATTAGCGACCAGTCGCATCTCGTAGCTCATTAAGGTGCTTATGACGGCTTCGCGATCAAATTCATCTAATCGCGATTTTTTTGGATCGAACGTTATAGGCACATCTCGAACTATAGTGGTTAAAACAAGCGCAGTCGCTGCTGTTTCTCTGTGCTCTTCAAGCAGATATCTTGTCCTTTTTGCGCCCCTTAGGCCTTCGATATTTTCTACCTCTTCGAGTCGATTGAATAGTGAATCGAAATGGCCGAGATTGTTGAGTACAGCCCGTGCTGATTTTTTTCCTACGCCAGGTACACCTGGGATGTTGTCGGAAGAGTCTCCCTCAAGCGCCTTTATTTCAGCGATGAACTCAGGCCCTAGTCCGTCATATCTATCAGCCACAGCTTGTGGATCGTAGATTTTCATATCTCCAAAACCGGTATACATCAATAGAGATGTGTTTTCGTCTACAAGTTGAAGTTGGTCGGCATCACCCGTCAGAATAAGCGTTTTATAACCTCGTTCAGACGCCTGTTGTGAAAGGGTTCCGATTAGATCGTCAGCCTCAAAACCGTCGTATTCGTATACGGGTACTCCCATAGGTTTGAGAATTTCTTTAACTATAGGAATCTGCTCGTGTAGGGCAGGATCGACTTCTTGCCGTTGCGCCTTATATTCAGGGAACATTTCTTTTCGGAATGTAGGAGATTTCGTATCGAAAGTAACTGCAATATGGGTTGGTTTCTGTTCCCGCAGAGTCTTTAGGAACATGGTCATGAACCCGCTAGCACCAGTCGTATTTTGGCCGGTTGAAGTGATCAAGTGATCTCGAACTGCGAACCACGCTCGGAATACGATTGCATGCCCGTCTATTAGCAGGAACAATTGTTCATCTGTTTTGGCTGGTGGGTTGATCATAAATATCTGAGCTTCGGTAATTGGAGAGAGTAGATAATTAGTCGGATTGATGGCACATGGTGATTTGCGGATTATAGCTTCTTATGGCTATGGCAATTACTACTGATTAATCTAATAGCGTTGAAAGAATAGTATCTGTTGGTTGACATGAATATTTTAAATACTCAGCCTTTAAACTGAGCATGTGAGCGTCATACTTCTACTGGTGATAATTTTACAATCGAAGATTTTTGACTTATTAAAGATGACCAAAAATAATTCCTTTTTATATTTAAATATTGCTGGCGATACTTCAGATTGTTGTGGAGATTCGTGTTGTGCCGATGAACTTAATGTTGAAATTACACACGATCAGTTGGATTCTATGACCGCTTCTATTCAGCATTATTATGGCATCTTTGCCACAAGCGCTTTGGACCGCGTAGTTGACTCCAAACATATTCCATCCACAGATAAGTTTTACACCCAAGATCAACGAGAAGTCTTACCCGCTGAAGCAGCAGGCGCGTCTGCTGGCTGTGGGAACCCCCTTGGAGTTGCTAATGCCGCACTCGGTGAGATAGTCATGGATCTAGGTTCGGGTGGTGGTGTCGACTGTTTTATTGCAGCAAAAGAAGTTGGGGATGAGGGCTTTGTTATAGGTATTGATATGACGCCGCACATGCTTGAATTAGCTCGGAAAAATGCAGAAAAACTTGGTACTGAGAATGTGGTGTTCAAGCTCGGTCACATTGAATCTATTCCGCAGCCTGACGACACCGTTGACCTGATTATTTCAAATTGTGTTATTGCACTTTCTCAGCGGAAGGATCGCGTGTTCTCAGAAATTTTCCGAATTTTGAAACCAGGCGGTCGGTTTGTAATTTCTGATATGGTCACATCAGATGCGATTCCTAGCAACGTTCAAAAATCCCCTAACGAGTGGGTTGCCTGTGTCGGCGGTGCAGCTGTGATGAGTGAGTACATAGAAATGATAGGCGATATCGGATTCTCTGATATCGAAATATTGAAGGAAGAGCAAAGTCGACCGTATGCCGACGACTGGCAGTCTACTCTGATAAATTTGACGTTGAGGGCATATAAGCCATATGACTAAAGCCCTGCTATGTCATACTTACCTTGTAGCTGTCGCGGTTTACACCACAACTTATATTCGTACTTATTGACTGGGTGCAGACGCGGGTTGTGTGTGTTGCTAGGGTCATTAATTCCTAGAATATTTTTATTGGTTTTAGATTCATAACTTACTCTCGTTTATGTCAGCTACAGCAAGAAGTTGACTTCGATGATTAAGGTTCATATCGAGACGAAATATCTTTAATGCTCATTAATCCTTGGGTTAGAAATTATGAGAAAGACGATCACTCAGCGCTTAGGCGCGTTCGTGATTGGGCTTCACGCAAGCTGGGTAGCACTGTTGACTATGGTTTTGGTTATGGAACCTGGGTATTTATTGGTAACGACACCGTTATAAAGATCGATCCTGAGGTTGGTAGATCCGAACGATTTACTCATGAACTCGCTATTAGCCAATTGGAAATCCCTGGAATTGCTACTCCCAAGGTTCTCGAAACCGGTACGCTCGAGGGCAGGGCGTGGGTGATTATTGATCGCTTAGATGGGTCAAGCGGATATAATGTCTGGCCGGGTTTGGATCACTCCGCTAAAGCTATGCTAACTAGTCAGTTAGCAGATGCGCTTTCTTATCTACATAAATTCCAACCTGACCAAGGTCTGCTACACGCAGAAACATCTAACTGGTCACGTCATGTGCGTCTTTCGTTTAATCGTGTATTACGCGCCGTCGACAACGTTGTGCCAGGTCGCGTTTTGAGTATGTCACAGGCAGCATTTGCTGAATGGGAAGACGCACTTACAGATCGACCGAGAGTTCTGTGCCACGGGGACCTTTGGCTAGGAAATATCCTCGTCAACGGTAACGGTACACTCGCCGGTATCTTGGATTTCGACAGGATGGCACTGGCGCCAGCTGATTATGAATTAGACATGCTGTTGCGGTTCTGGCGATATCCGTGGAATTTTGTTCCAGAGCAATTAGAAGCGATTTATGAGTATCCGCTCGAAATTGAATTGATGCAGCCGTTTGTCGATCTCTGCCAGGGCGATCTGACAGATAAGCAGATTTCGGCTCGATTGAGCACTTTGGAATTGATTTATCGTTTGAATTTGGTGAACAGATTTGGATGGAGCCAGCAGCATGCCATGATGTTCGATACGGTGCTCTCAGGTAATTGGGCGGATGGATTAGTATAGGCTTGGTATAGGCAAATATTTTTTGGGAAGATAGTTTTTTCCAATCCTTTCGATAATAAGCCTCTGATTGATCTGAATTTAAAAGTGCAACCCAGTGACGTTGTATCAATGTCACTGGGTTGTATGGTTGATTATTGCTCAGTCGATTATTGACTATCGAATTTTAGGATTAGGCTTTTCCTCAGACGGATCACTTGCTTTGATCATGATTTGAATTGATATAACGCTTTAAACAACTATCTAACCTAAGTGTCCGCAGCAAATCAGTCGTACTTGAGAGCCCTAATTCACAAAACGACGGTTTCGCTCATTGTTGCGTTAGATATTGCTTTCTATCACGAAATAAGTCTTAGTCAGCGACATTCGTGGTTGGTCGGGCGTCCAATAGATCGATTCCACCTCTCACCTGACCAAGTGTGTCAGCTATTCGTTCTTCAAGAGTGAACAGCACTTCTCGAGCGTAGTTGTCCGCTCCCTTGCGCCGCTGTTCTGCTGAAGTTTCGGCTTCGTTTAGAATGTTATTTACTCGTGTTTCTGCTTCGGTAATTAAATTGCTGGCGTGTTTTTCGGCGTCAGCCTCTATCGATGAAGCATTTTCTTTGGCGGCACGTGTGATCTCAGTTTCATCGATCATCTGGCGTGCCTTTTCTTGAGAAGTGTTAATTAGGGCATTTGATTGTTCTTCAGCGATTTGCCGGATAGTTGTGGCTTCTTCGTCAGCATAGGCGCGTATGCGTCGTGATTCGACCTCTGCTTGCTTTATGATTGCATCCTTTTGTCGGACTACACCTTCAGCTTCTTCTATCTGAGATGGCATTTCTGCTTTTATACGATCAATACTTTCTGAGATTTTGTCTAGATTTACGAACGTTCGCGCTGTTCCAGGAACTCGACCCTTGCCGATCATTGCTTCTAGATCTTCGAGTTGCGACATTAATGTCATTTTTGCCTCCATGCGTATCGACTTACGCTTTCATTTTGGTTGTTAGTTTATTTTTCTTGACGTTCTTCAAGCCTCTCAACCAAAGGATTGAGAACGTTTGAGGGAACTAGATCAGACACATCTGCGCCGAGTGCTGCTACTTCCTTTACTCTCGATGAACTTAGGATTTGGTATTCAAGTGCGCTGAAAAGACATACCGTTTCAACGTCCTCTGCCATCTTCCGATTCATAAGTGCCATTTCACTTTCGTACTCAAAATCGCTAGTGATTCTTAGCCCGCGTACTATCACACTGGCTCCGATATCACGGGCTACATTAACTGTCAGCCCGGAATATGACTGGACTGATACATTTGGTAAATGTGTGACCGCGTCAGCGAACATCTTGATTCTTTCGTCAAGGTTGAACATTGTCTGTTTTGTGGAGAGCGCTACTACTCCCACAACCAGGTCATCCACGGCACGCGATGCACGCTCAACGATGTCAAGGTGTCCATTAGTAATTGGGTCGAAAGTACCCGGATAGATCGCGCGCACCATTTATTTGCCCTCTTTAAAACTTGGTGTGGTAGCCGATGAATCAGACCTGTAAATGGAAATGGCTGTGTCTCCGTATAATCGTTGTTTAGATAACTTCAGCCCTGGAAGTAGGTCGGGCAGGTCAGTTTTTTTTGAATGTTCCAAAAATGCGATCGCATCCTTCGATAGTAGATCTTTAGCGTCTATGCGTTTAAATAACTTTTCGAATTCGACTAGTTCATAGGGTGGGTCAGCGAAAACCAGATCAAACTCACTTTTCAGTGAGCAGACTGCATTGAGTGCTTTTCCTTTTCTGATATTCCCTCGGGTTGTCAATCTATGTTTCTCGAGCGATTTTTTTATGTTTTTGCACTGGTGTGCGTTTTGCTCAATGAATGTGACACTTGTCGCTCCACGTTGCAGAGCTTCTATTCCTAGCGCCCCTGTTCCTGCGTAAATGTCTAGTACCCGAAGACCGTGAGTCCCTTTTGGCCCAAGCATTGAAAATATTGCTGACTTGACCTTAGCTGTCGTTGGTCGCAACGACTTGGCGTTCGAAGTTATTGATCTTCGTAACTTTGAAGATCTTTTACTTCTATTACCTGACGTAGCGCTGTCGATCCTCACTCAATACTCCCAATATTCCATATGCCTGCTTCAAATACACGACGGAACGCACGCGATTATTTATGCTCTTGAGATTTTTAACCATCGTCAGTTGTTACCGGTTTTGACGGATTTACACGGAAGCGGTCTTTTGGGTTGGGAATCCAGCACTAATTCGTTTGTCATTGAATTCGCTGATTGTTCTTGGTCTGGCTTAGAATGAATACATGTGATGGATTTGGCCAGATTGTGACCGCGAATTTCGATCACTACGGTTTCGATAATGGAATAAAAACTCTTTAATTGAACAATACAAAATTAGGAAATTTATGCGTTAGATATGACCAATCAAGAGCACAAGGAACAATCACACCAAAAGGGCGAACTTGAACAAGTTGTTGGCGAACGTAAACTGATTGATGACAGGTTGTCTAAAACATATCAGATTCGTTCTAAAGGAATTGATCCTTATCCGCCAAGGTTTGATCGTACTCATACATCTGTGGAGGCTGTGACTTTATTTGAAAATGCTGAATCAGCTATATCAGATATTGATTCAGAAGAATTAGCGTCCGCGCGAACTGAAATAGTTCGTGTCGCTGGTCGTATCATGGCTCGGCGTGGGATGGGTAAGGCGACTTTTATAGATTTAAAAGATGGTCATGGATTTATCCAAGCATTTGCTCGTCAAAATACTATGGGTGACGAAGCATACGACATTGTTAATATGCTGGATATCGGCGACATCGTTGGTGTTGAGGGCTCAGTTATTCGAACCCGGCGTGGTGAGATTAGTGTTGAGGCACAACATGTAACTGTTCTTGCCAAGGCGATTAGACCATTGCCTGATAAGTGGCATGGTCTGCAGGATCAGGAATTACGCTATAGGCAGCGTTATCTTGATCTGATTTCTAATGATAAGGCTTTTCAGAATGCTTTACTGCGATCCAAGATTGTGCGGTCTATGCGTGCATTCATGCATGGATTAGGATTTATCGAAGTAGAAACACCGATTCTTGTTCCGGTTGCTGCTGGAGCACAAGCAACTCCATTTGAAACTCACCATAACCAGTTGGACCGCGATTTATATCTCAGGATTGCAACAGAACTTTATTTAAAAAAATTAATCGTGGGTGGGATCGAAAGGGTATTTGAGATCGGTAGGCTTTTTAGAAATGAAGGTCTTGATCATGAGCACAACCCTGAGTTTACGACGATAGAAAGCTATCAAGCTTATGCTGATTACACTGATGTGATGAATATGGTCGAGCAATTGGTTTCGACGATTGCATTAGAAACAACTGGCTCGATGGTTTTGCAAGAAGTCGAAGGAATCAGACCTGAGATAGATTTAACACCTCCATGGCCAAGGCTCGATCTTCGTGAGGAGATAAATAAGCGTACCGGTATTGATTTTGTTGAAACTAGGGATGTCGAATCACTCTCAAAGGCTATGCGCGAGCGTGGTATTCATGTAGAAGAAGGTTCTGCTTGGGGACGTCTTTTAGACAAGGTTATTTCTGCAGAAGTGGAACCTAATTTAATTCAGCCGCACTTCCTAGTTGACTATCCCGTTGAGATGTCACCACTTGCAAAGCGGAAACCTGAATCTGAAGGAATAGTCGAACGCTTTGAAGGATTTGTAATGGGTACTGAGTTGTGTAATGCATTCACTGAACTAAACGATCCAGTTGATCAACGGGAACGTTTTGAACAACAGGAAAAAATGAGAATTGACTTTGGCGATGATGAAGCTGACCGACTTGATGAAGATTTTTTGATTTCGATCGAGCATGGGATGCCACCAACCGGTGGTCTAGGCCTTGGCATTGATCGGTTGACGATGCTTATTGCGGGCGAAGAGTCGATTCGCGAGATAGTCTTATTTCCAGCAATGAGAAATACTTGATCAAATAGATCTTCCCGGTCCATCTTAATAAATAAATTTCTGAGAATTAAATGCTTTCACTGGAACAGATAGTAAGAGATCCCGAAAACTTTCGAACTGCTTTGGTTCGACGAGGTGAAGATCCGCCAATCGATAAGATTGTTGCTCTGGATTCCCGGCGAAAAGAGTTGATTCACCTAGCGGACATTGACAGGGCTAATCGTAACAGGGTCAGCAAGGCAATTGGTGATGAGAGACGCAAGCCGACCACAGAAGAAATAACAGAGATGCGTGCAGCTGGAGAACGTATTAAACAACTGGAATTAGAACTTTCTGCTGTTTTCGATGAGTTACAGGCTACACTTCTTCCTATCCCTAACACCCCGCTTGCAGACGTTCCAGATGGACTTAACGAAGAATCTAATCTGATAGAGCGAACCTCTACCGGTAAAACTGATCGACATGGTAATGCACATTGGGACGTCGCCACAAAGCTTGGGATACTTGATCTTGAAGCAGGAGCGAGCATTTCAGGTGCACGTTTTTATGTGTTGAAAGGCAAAGGCGCTCGCCTACAGCGTGCCCTCGCAGCTTGGATGCTTGATGTTCAAACAGAAGAGAATGGGTATCTCGAGATTGACCCACCGCTTTTGATTAAACAACAGACGATGGTGGGATCCGGTAATTTACCTAAATTCAGAGACAATCTATATAGGGATGAAGAAACTGATTTGTGGCTGGTGCCAACGGCAGAGGTTGCACTAAACGGATTACATCAAGGACAAATTATTGATCCTGGTGCGTTACCACTGAAATACGTGGCACAGACTCCTAGTTTCCGCAAAGAGCATACCTCTGCTGGACGCGATGTTCGCGGTATTAAGCGAGTACATCAGTTCGAAAAAGTAGAAATGTTCCGTTATGTAGAGCCCGAACACTCTGAATCGGCACTTGAAGAAATGCTAACTGAGGCTGAGGGATTGTGTGAGAGGCTAGGATTGACTTATCGAGTTGTGAAGCTTTGTGCCGGAGATATAGGTTTTCAATCAGCTAAGACCTATGACATCGAAGTATGGTCACCTGGTTCCGAAGAATGGCTTGAGGTTAGTTCTATTTCAACTTGCACCGACTTTCAGAGCCGTCGTAATAGGACCCGTTATCGACCTGCAGACAGGGCGTCTACGCGTTTACCACATACACTAAACGGTTCAGGATTGGCATTGCCGCGCGTCTGGATTGCTGTGGTGGAGAGTGGTTTACAAGAAGACGGCTCTGTTGTTATCCCTGAGGTTTTGACTCCGTACACTGGTTGGAGTCGCATAGAATCGGTTTAAACAATTAATTTACCGTGATTTTGTATTCTGTCGGCAGTGTTGACAGTCTGTTAACTGAGCTGATGATTACGACTACCGTATCGTTATGTTCAACCTGTTCAATTTTGAATTCTCCTCTTCCTGCGGCGTCGACAGGCATACGAAATATTTCTGGCTCTCCGTCGTCCTTTTGGTGGATCAGCTGTACAAGATATTGAGTAGGTACAGTTTCATTTACCAATACGAAACCCTCAGCGACCCATTCATCATCACTTGAAGTATCGTCATGCCAGCCAATTTCTTTGATTTCAAAATCATCAAAACAGGCCCCTTTAGAAAAAACTGCGTCGTCAGTTATGTACTCTAACCGGAGCAGTATCTCGCTACCTGTGTAGTTGCTGAGGTCTAAAGAATCCTGAATCCAGCCATGACTTGTACCGGTGAGTCCTGGTCCATAGGCATTTCCATTTGGGTTGGAGTTTGTTGAATGGTCGGTTTCAACAATGTTCCAAGTAGCACCGTTGTCCGCAGATATCATGACATAGGCGTAATCCCACAACTCTTCTATATCGTAGTCGATCCAGTACTTCAGTGTTGCGGAATCGACAGATCGCAAATCAATGGAACGTGTGAGAGTTGAATCGATAGAGTCTCCTTGATTTGTCCACCAACATTGTTTACCAGAATGTGGTGGATTGTTGAGCAGAGGTGTTTTTGGATCACCGACAAACTTTATGGATATTGTTCCGAGCCCCCCGTTGATGTCTAGATAACTTGCTCCATATGCTCTAACGCTACTGGTGTAAGCATCTGGCACCTGTAGGAAATGGTCTTTAATGGGAGGGAATTTGATGTGTTCACTGTATCTATAACGTCCATGATCTGTATTTAAGAAATTCGCGATTAACCAATCGGCATAAACATCATCTGCTGACACATTGAAACCAGCTTTAGTTAGTGCAAGATCTATTGATTCGATGCCGTCTTTTTGTTCTGCAGCGATAGCTTTAATTATTTGATTATCTCCATAGTGAGTTGCAAGAAAAGTGAAGAAAAGGTGCGCTGCACCGTAGTTTGCAACGGATATAGAAATATCTTGCGCCCAGGCCGTTAGAGATGTGGATGGTAGTTTAGCGAATGATGGTGCTGCTGAACGTGGAAATCCCGCTAGGTCTGCTGCTACTTCTGACAATCCTTCGTTGACCCATGAATCCTCACTTGGATCTGTAGCGAAGTGGCTAGCATGTTGTAATTCGTGTGCAATTACGCTCATATACTCGTCACTTGTTAGGTCGATACGATTTGCCGACATATAGATCGCTTCTCGTTCGTTGGATTTAGGCATGATCTCGTTTGTATAAGAGTCGGCAGCTGAAAAGTAACCAGCCACTCCCTCCCGAAGGACCGCCGTGTAAATCACGATTCGAGCATCACCGTCAATACCAGGTGTTAACGGAGAGCCGAAGATTTCAGTTATGACAGGCCAAACATCTATTTCGAATCGTTTTGCTACTTGAGCTATTTTCAAGGCGTCAGGTTCGTATCCTTTTTCGAAAATCCAGTATGCATTCTCAGAGATATGGGATACCGTACCTTGAACATTCGTACTTCCGTTATCGCGAGAGACCCAGAAATCGACGTCCTGACCCACTTTTAATGGCGGAGGATATTCGATTACTTCTGTCTTAGCGTGCCCTATAACTAGTCTGCGCCCTAGATCCTCTAGGTCCCTATCGGGAGGGTGCGCTATAAGTGGCTCAGAATGTGGAGCAACGTATGGTGTTGGCTCTGGAGTACGTTTTGGAATGAAAATGGGGTTTGTTGGAATTGATTTTATGGATTCATGATCTAACCCGGTTTTCTGAGTCGGGGAGGGTAACTTTTTTGCTGCGAATGTATTTTGCGGTTTAGGAGGTGATGTTAGAGCATTGAGATGCTCTGGCTCGACGGTTTTTGTATCAGTGTCCGCTGTGACACTTGGTGTGAATGTTGAATGTTCAGTGGATACAGAAGTAATCGGAGTATGGTGTTTGGTATCAACGATTTCACTCTGGCAGGCAATCAGAATCACTGGCAGCGTTATTGCATTGAAAAAAGCTGTTTTATGGAATCTAAAAATGTTCACTCCTTTATTTTGACTGCGTATATTTCACTTTTGCTTATCCACAGGGTTACCATCTCCACTTGAATTGTAGGTATTCATGGCGCTTTCTATCTTGTTATTGATAATCAAAGTGACTGCATCAGCTGCTCTATCGGTGGCTAATTTGACCAGCTTTAAATTCTCTGGATCAAATTTTCCTAATACGTGATCTACCTGTTCTATTCCGTATTGAGGTTTTCCAACACCGATTCGAACTCTTGGAAAGTTTTCAGTTCCAAGTGCGCTGATGATAGATTTGAGTCCGTTGTGGCCACCAGCTCCGCCTTTGTCTCTTACTCTAATCGATCCGGGCTTTAGGTGAATGTCATCTGTGATAACTATGATTTTGGCTGCTGGAGTTTTGAATCGTTTCGCCAGATAGTTTAATGCGATTCCCGATCGATTCATTAGCATCATCGGATATGCGAGTAGGGTAGGCATACTATGGAGTTCAACTTGTGCAAATGCTAGCTCCTTGCGTTTACGATTTATTGTTGCTCCAGAGCGCTTGACTAGTTCGTCTAGGCACCACCATCCAACATTATGTCTAGTGTTTTTGTATTCAGACCCAGGATTACCGAGACCTAAGACTATCCAGGGTGGTTCTTTCGAACCTCCTCCTCTTCCATCTGGAAAAAGCTTGTTTAAGATTGAGTTGGCGTCCAAACTTTTACTCCCCCAACCTAAACAATGGATTTTCAAAAAATTCATTCAGCAAGGATTTGACCGTATGCTAAATATGTCTTGGGGTGTATTTAAAATCTCCAGTGTCATTAGTTGATGAATATTACCGCACTTTGAACTGTTGCTCACTCAGTTTGAATTGGAACAGTCCCTTCATCCATAAAAGCAATGAATTCCATTTCATTAATGATTTGTACACCTAGTCGTTGTGCTTTATCAAACTTTGCCCCTGTATTTGTACCTGCCACGAGATAGTGTGTTTTTCCCGTTACTGATCCGGTTGCTTTTCCACCTAGTGATTTTATTCGGTTATTTGCTTCAGATCTTGACATTGTTTCGAGCTTACCTGTAACTACGAATATTAATCCGTTGGCGGGATGTGTTGTAGAAGACTCGGGTCTGTTGTCTATAGGGTTGATGCCGAGTTCTATTAGTTCGTCGACGAGCTGTAGATTTTTCGCTACGTTGAAGTAGTTGACGATATTATTTGCCACGATTGAGCCAATTCCGTCGATCTTGATTAGTTCCTCAATCGTCGCGTTTCTAACTCCCGTAAGAGTGCGGAATCGGCGTGAAAGCCATGATGCGCTTTCGGATCCGATGCCAGAAATTCCTAGTGCAAACAACAGACGGGATAATGGTTGCTGGCGAGATGCATTTATAGCATCTAGTAGATTGTCTATCCGT
>CEUY01083623.1_pt1 | contig 16466 bp, 13 predicted proteins | sample 361481 | NCBI WGS metagenome assembly CEUY01 (sample SAMEA2622737, study PRJEB7988) | marine metagenome | isolation source: saline water (ENVO:00002010), including
CCCCAACCAATGGATTAAGAGTCCACTGCTCTACCAATTGAGCTACTAGCGCAAATTCCAATTTGATTGATGACAAACGTCGCATGCAAAACGAATCGAAGCAAGTTCCCGATTCTTAGTGTATACGTAAATGCATTCGTAATTTAAGCATACGTTCGATTTAGAGCTAAGCTCCTTACTTAATCCTTACCATTAATTGAATAATTTTGTAGATGCCTGAAAATGGATGTCTTAATATTTTTCTTACTAGTTCCTATGGGAATTTGGTTTGCAAAAGAAGATATTGTAGAGTTCCTTCTATTTTTTGGCTTCATTTGGTTTTTATATTATGTAGGTACAGGTAATCATTTAGTTGTTGATGCTATGATTAAAGAATTTTAGAATAGCCCGATAATCATTAATAATGGAGGTAAAATTATGAAACTTGCTTTTGAGAAAGAGGGTAATTTCAATTATCTTGCAATCATTGGTTTAGCTTTATCTATTGCTTCACTTTTTAGTTATTTCATATTGGGAAACGATTCAGTATCTCAAGCTAAAGATAAAAATCATAGTTTTGGTATTGATACAAAAATCCACGATCATACTGGTGAGTATGCTGATCCATTTCACGACCATTAATTATATAATCGGTTGTTTTTTAAATAGAGAGTCCTTGGCTTATCTCAATTCCACCGAAGTTTTTAGTAAATGTTATTGCAACTTTCAATTAGTGAAGATCGATGATAAAAATAGTAAATACCGACAAACTATTGGTAATTCTGTAATTGAATGATTAAAATGTTTACCATTATATGTCAAAGTTTACATTAAATATCAATGGTGAAAAAAAACAGGTCGATGTTGATCCCAACACTCCTCTCCTATGGGTTCTTAGAGAAGAACTTGATTTAGTTGGTACAAAGTATGGATGTGGAATGTCTCAATGTGGTGCCTGTACTGTTCATCTAAATGGTGCAGCTGTTAGATCTTGTGTTTTCCCAGTTTCAGCGGTCGTTAATCAACCCATAACTACTATTGAAGGTCTATCAGAGGACGGTGATCATCCTGTGCAAAAGGCATGGCTAGAAGAAGATGTTGCCCAATGTGGTTATTGCCAGTCTGGACAAATTATGAGTGCGGTTGCTCTTCTGAATAATAATTCTAATCCAACTGATGAAGATATTGATTTGGCGATGAGTGGAAATATTTGCCGATGTGCAACCTATATAAGAATTAAAAAAGCAATTAAAAAGGCATCTAAGCTCTAAAACCACTAAAAAATGACTGTTATCAAAACAAAAGTAGGAAGAAGATCTTTTCTAAAAACATCAGCAGCTGTGGGTGGCGGTTTAATGATAGGTTTTAATTGGCTAGTAAGTTGCAAAACATTAAGCCCGAAAAAGAAAGGTGTATCTATCCCAGAGGAATGGTTTGACATTAATGGGTATATTAAAATAGGGGATACGGGGATGGTCACAATATATTCTCCAAACCCTGAAATTGGTCAAAATGTGATGACATCTATGCCAATGATTGTGGCGGAAGAGCTAGATGTTCCATGGGAAAATGTGATAGTGGAGCAAGGTGCGTTAGATGAAGATTCCTTCAGAAATCCCCAGATGGCAGGAGGAAGTAACTCCATCAAGCGTGGTTGGGATCCACTCAGAATGGCCGGTGCTGCAGGAAAGTGGATGCTCCTAGAAGCTACTGCAAAAGAATGGGGTATTTCCGTTAATAATTTATCTGCTAGCAATGGCATGATAACAAAAAAGACTGGGGATAGGAAAATTGGCTATGGTCAAATCGCTTCAAAAGCGGTTGGCATAGATGTGCCTAAACAGCTGACCCTAAAAAAGAAAAAAGATTATAAACTGATTGGAACATCGCAAAAAAATGTTGAGGGTTCGAAAATTGTTACTGGCAAACCTCTTTTTGGTCTTGATTTTAAACGTGAGGGTATGCTAATAGCAGCAATCGAGCATCCACCTGCATTTGGAATGAAGGTTAAGAGTTTTAATAAAAAAGAAATAAAGGGTATGGATGGTGTTGTTGATGCTTTTATTATTGACAGCACTTTACCTAAGAAAAGATGGAATGGTACAAATGCATTTCCTCAAATAATAGCAATTTTGGGCAAAACTACTTGGCATGTAATGAACGCCAAAAAGATGTTGAGAGCGACATGGGATAATGTGGGTGAACTTGAAACTTCGGAGATGCATGAACAAAGATTGATCAAAGATATAGAAACCGGAAAAGTAGACAGGATGCGAAAAGATGGAGATCCTGATTCTGCATTCGCTAATGCTGAAAAAGTTATTGAACGAACCTATACGGCTCCATTTATACCTCATAACCCAATGGAGCCAATGAACTTTTTTGCAAACGTCAAAGATAATTCAGCTGAATTGATAGGTCCTACACAAACGCCCAAAGCTATGCAAGAGGCCGTATCTTCAATGCTAAACATTCCTCAGAAGAATATATCTATTAAAATGACAAGAATGGGTGGAGGGTTTGGTAGAAGGTTGTATACACATTTTGGATTGGAAGCTGCTGCTATTTCTAAAAAAATTGGTGTACCGGTAAAAATGGTTTATACTCGTGAAGATGATATGACGCAAGGCACCTACCGTCCTGCTTATCGTTCGGTTTACAAAGCTGGCCTAGATAAAAATAATAATTTAATTGCTTTTTCAGTTAAAGGGGTTGGTTTGCCAGATGGACCAGTAATACCTGATAGATTTCCTGCAGGCGCCGTTGATAATTATATAGCTGAAAGCAAAGAATCTTACACCAATATTTCTACTGGCGCATGGACAGCGCCAAGCTCAAACTTTACAGCTGGAGCTGAGCAGTCATTTCTTGATGAGGTAGCTGAATTGGCCCAAAAAGACCCGATTGATTTCCGGTTAGAGCTTTTTAATAAAGCTATTAAGAATCCTGTTGGCAAAAAATATGATTATGATGCTAATAGATATGCTGGTGTTTTGAAGCTGGTTAAAGAAAAATCTGGTTGGGGTAGGGGCTCATCAAGAGTTAATAAGGGCGTAGCAGCTTATTTTTGCCACAATACCTATGTAGCCGTTGTAATGGAGGTAAGGCTTAATAATAATCAACCAAAACTGCAAAAAGTTTGGTGCGGTGTAGATTGTGGCATAGTAATAAATAAAGAAGGTGCCACTAACATGATTGAAGGTCGTATAATTGATGGTATTGGGCATGCCATATATAGCGAACTAAAATTTGAAAATGGATCATCTATTCATAAGAATTTTGATACATATAATTTTATTAGGCATAATGAGTCACCATCTGAAATTGAAGTTTTCTTTGTAGAAAATGAGATTGCACCAACAGGTTTAGGTGAACCCAGTTTGCCACCTGCTATCGGGGCATTGGCCAATGCATTATACAAAGCAACGGGAATTAGATTTTATCATCAGCCATTTTCTAAAAATTACGAAATTTCTTTCAGCTGAATATCATATCTTTTTAGCAGTTCTTTAAAATTACTTAGAATAATCTGATGTATCTCTTATGTAATATCTGTAACACTCTATCAGTAACCATTCGATAAATAACTAAGTATTTTACTAATCTCAAAATAAGATTATAACCCACTACAAATTGAGTTTCTAACTCTATTGTTAAAAAAAGTTTCCTCAGCTAATTTTCGATAGAGAGTAAAATCCAAACAAAATATTTGCTGTAATTTTTAATGCAAAAAGAAATGTTGTTAAAAAAATATATTATATTGACAATAATATATAAATATGTTTACAATTAATCAAAATTTAAGAGTTAAATATTTACAAACTTAGGAATTATGCGACAGTCTCCAATCAGAAGATATATTCTCAACAATCTTTCTCAGCATCATAAAGACATTGTAAAAGCTGCTGTTAGAAAATTTGGGCTCTCTCGTCAAGCAGTTCTTAGGCATATGAAAGTACTTATACTAGATGGAAAAGTTGAGGCTCATGGGAGAACAAGGGATAGATATTATGTCCTTAAGCCTATAGTTAATGAGCTATTTGAATTTGATATTTCTTCATCTTTTGATGAAGATGTAATTGGAAGGCGTCATATATATCCTCATTTAAAAGATTGTCCATTAAATATTCGGAAAATATGTGAATATGGATTTTCACAAATTATGAATAATGTGATTGTTCATTCAAAGGGAAAAACTTGTAAGGTTCGATTTTTGATTAATGAGGAAAGTATTAATTTAAAAATTCGGGATGACGGAAGTGACGGTTTGCTATCTAGGATTGCATCAATATACAATTTAGATGATCCTTTCTGTGGGGCGCTTGAATTGACAAAAGGTAAAGTTTCTACAGACTTCAAGCGTCATACTGGAGAAGGTATTTTTTTTGTTTCGCGTTTGTTTGATTCTGTAATTATTAGATCAAATGGTTACAGTCTTAAGCATAATCTAGAAAAAAATAACTGGAAGCTAAATAACTCTGAAAAAGATATTAAAGGAACTAGCATTTCACTCCATATTAAAAAAACTTCGGATCAAACTTTTGAAGATACTATGGCGAAGTTTTCGTCAAAGCCTGATGGATCTCGTTTTGATAAGACATTCATTCCTGTCAATTTAGTACGAGTAGGATCCGAAACTTTAATGTCTCGTGGGCAAGCACGACGTTTGCTTCGACGGTTAAATGAATTTAAGGAAGTAGTTTTTGATTTTGCCAATGTTCATACTATTGGACAACCTTTTGCTGATGAGGTTTTTAGAGTATTTCCCTCTGATCACAAAGAAACAAAGCTTTCAATCATTAATTCAACAATAGAAATAGACACAATAATCAAACGCGTAAAAAATAACAGTCAGTCCAATGCTAAAGATAATGGCATACTATATGATGAATAATGAAATTGTTTTGAAGAAAATATGCAATGTTATTCTTAAGTGTTTCAATGTTAATTTCTATTCTCACATCGCGGGACATTCTGAAGCAGACAATTTGCTACATTTAAGTTTTATCCAGCTACCATTGTAGCTGGCAGTTTATATAAGGATAGGCCTTGGTCGGTTAAAAATGTAACTGACGGGGCGGAGCCACATCTAGGAATAAAAAATATGCTAATTAATAAAATAGAAAATAAAACAGCGCGAGTTGGAATTATAGGTTTAGGCTATGTTGGCCTTCCTCTTGCTGTAGGATTTGCTAAGGCAGGATTTTCTGTAACTGGTATTGATATAGATAAAAATAGGGTAGATAGGATTAATTCTGGAGAAAACTATATAAGTGACGTGGATAATTTTGAACTTGCTTCTCTTGTCAAAAAAGGAGTTTTGAGTGCTACATTTGATTATAACAAAATTACTGAGCTTGATTGTATTTCGATCTGTGTTCCCACTCCTTTAAGTAAGCTTAAAGATCCGGATGTTTCATATATTCAATCAGCTCTTGAGAATATAGTAAAATATTTTCATCCTAATTTGTTAGTAGTATTAGAAAGCACTACTTATCCTGGTACTACTAGAGAGCTCATTCTTCCGGCATTATCAAATGCTGGAGGTATTATTGGAGAAGATTTATTTATTTGTTTTTCACCAGAAAGAATTGATCCTGGGAACGAAAATTTTATGCTACACAATACTCCAAAAGTAATTGGAGGTTTAACAGAAAAATGTAGTGAACTTGGCTCCTTACTTTATAATTCTATTGCAAATGAGATCGTATTGGTTTCGTCACCTGAAGCAGCTGAAATGGTTAAACTTTTAGAGAACACTTTTAGATCTGTAAATATTGGACTAGCAAATGAAACAGCAATAATGTGTGAAAAGTTAGGTGTAAATGTTTGGGAGGTAATTGATGCCGCTGCAACTAAACCTTTTGGTTTCATGAAATTTAGTCCGGGTCCTGGGTTAGGAGGTCATTGTATACCAATAGATCCTCATTATCTTGCATGGAAAATGAAATCCCTTGATTATCATGCAAGATTCATTGAATTAGCTGGTCAAATCAATACCGCAATGCCTAATCACGTTGTTGAGCTTATACGCTTTGGCTTAAATAAAAATAAACTTTCGGTTAGCGCAAGTAAAATTTTACTAATCGGCATGGCATATAAAGGGGATGTAGATGATGTTCGAGAATCCCCATCGTTGGACGTACTTCGCCTTTTGGAAGAAGAAGGTGCTATTGTGGAATATTATGATCCATTAGTTGATTCTATTAAATGGGGTGGTAGACTCAAAAAAAGTCTTGAGATAAGTAGAATTAATTTTCAAGATTTTAATATTATTGTGATCTTAACAAATCATAGTGATGTAGACTATGAGCACATTCTAGATTCAGGAACATTTATTGTTGATACACGTAATGTGTATGAAGGAATAATAAGAAAAAATATAATTAGATTAGGTGAAAGAGATACTCTGTGATTATAGAAAAAACAAATGTAAATTTCATAATGTGTATGGAAAAAATTAAAAACTACATTTTTTATGTTTCGTTTTTAGTTGTTTGTGTATGTGCTCAAACTACTAGAATTGATATGAGCTCTCAGATAGATGAAGATGAAATAACTATTAAAGAAAGAGAGTTGGAAGAACGAAGGCAATCTATTGAGCTTATGAAAATTGAAGCAGAAATGGATGCTGAAGCAAGGGCACTCCAAGACAGTATTAGATTAAAACAATATTATGGATATGATTTTTTTCAAACTGTTGATGATTCTCACAATGATGATGAACGATATGAAAATTTGCCTATACCAAAAGGGTATGTTGTTGGTCCTGGCGATAATATTGAAATTTTACTTTGGGGTCAGACTCAATTGCAGGTTACTTATCCTGTTAATAGGGACGGCAGGATATTTGTACCTGAAATTGGCCCCATTAATGTTTCTGGTAAGACCTTGGATGAGCTCCGACCATTTCTTCGAGATCAATTTGTTAAAATATATTCAACTATTAACAGTAGAACTGATCGAACTTATCTAGATGTTACATTAGGTGCTTTAGAATCAATTAATTTGCAAGTTGTTGGTGAAGTAGGATCCCCTGGCATTCATACAATTCACCCCTTTTCTACTATAACTACAGCATTGACTCAAGCCGGAGGGTTAGATACTACTGGTTCACTTCGCTCAATTAGGGTTATACGCGATGATAAATTGCATGCTGAAATTGATCTTTATGACTTAATGATGAAAGGAGATCAATCTTCTGAGTTTCGATTAAGGGAGAGTGATTTAATTTTGGTTCCAATAAGATTAACAAAGTTGACAATTTCTGGGGAAGTATATAGACCTGGAATTTATGAAATGAAGCCAGGTGAGACTATCCAACAATTAATTGAATATGCTGGAGGTTTAAAATCTACAGCAAGTTCTATAGTTGAGTTGCAAAGAATAACTCCTTTTAATGATAGAATGAATGATGATGATATTATTGATATCGACTATCTTAATTATAAGGCAATAAACTCTAAGGAGATCGCTGATGGTGATATTATAAAGATTCATCGAATTATGCCTGTGAATAAAGAAGTTGTAATTAATGGCCAGATTAAGCGTCCCGGGGTTTATGCTTTTCACGATTCATTAAGTTTAAAGAGACTGCTAGAACTTTCGGGTGGAATTAATGACCCTGATTTTATCCGATCGGTAAATCTCAGTAAAATAGATATTACGCGTCGAGATCCTGATTCGGATTACAGTGAAGTAATAAGTTTCAGTTTAGAAGAGTTTTTAGATGGAACAATCAAACCATTTTATATGGAGAATCATGATCAGGTTACTATATATCCGAATCTAAAATATTTACCGGCTAGAACTGTAAAAATCTCAGGGGAGATTCTCTTGCCAGGAGTTTATCCTATTCTTGGTGATTTTGAAACAATTAATAGCATAGTTGAGCGCGCTGGTGGTTTCACCTCACGTGCATTTAAAGAAGGAACAGAATTAATTAGAGATGAGCAGAGGTTGGTTATAGAAGAAATGTCAAATACAATGAAGGACGGTGATATTATAACTGTTCCAGAAAAATCAGATGTGGTAAATGTAACTGGAGCTATTTATAACCCTGGTTTAATAAGTTTTAAAAAAGGTCGTACTGTCTCGCAATATATAAGATTGTCTGGTGGGATGACACCTGATGGAAATAAAAATGATCTCATCGTAATTTACGCTGATGGGAGAGTTGTGCCAAAGCGGGCTTATATTAATCCCAAGCCAGCACCTGGTTGCACAATTCAAGTTAATAGTCGGCCTATTCAGACTCCTGTTGAGCAATTGCTTGTGTTTGTCAACGGAATTTCTAATACTATGACGCAGTTATTAACGACTTATATTGTTTTGAGTCAGCTTGGAACAATATTCGGAGGTTAGGTGCTTTTTACTGAACTCATTGAAATAATGTCTAGCAATGGGGTAAAATCTCTGGCTGGAATAGCCAGAGAATTGAAGGTAAGTCCTCAATCTGTAAGTAATTGGAAGGCAAGGAATCGTGTTCCTTACAAATATGTATTAGAAATTCAAAACCGTTTTATAGCTCAATCAAATGGTCACTCTTCTAATGTAAAAGATAATCTTAAAATTAAGGAAGATTTTTCTAAGCAATCTTTACCTTCTTCAAACCCACTTGAGGAGTTGTTACCACCATTCTTAAATGAAGAAAAATCCGATTTTTCACTTGCGGATTTTCTGATGCCAATAGCTCAAAATCTAAGATATATTGTAAAATCCACAATATTTATGACAATTTTTGGAATTTTAATTTTTCTTATTTCTACTTTACTATCATTTTTTAGTCAAGAAGAGCCTGAAATAATTTATGTGACTTCAGCAAAGATCGTAATTCCAGGAGGCATTTCAATTCCTGGCGGTGGCGGTGGCAGTGCATCTGGAATTTTAGGTAAGCTTGGAATAAATATGCCTTCAAGTGGCGGTGGTGGTGGCCCAGCTCCTACTTCTACACTCACTTCTCCAAAGTTATACCCAGAATTTTTAAGGACTAGAAGTTTTGCTAAACGTCTTTTAAGCAAGAAGTTTCAAACTAAAAAATATGGTGAACAAACTTTATTAGAAATAGTTTTGCGAGAGGAAGAGGAGAAATTAAATGAACCAAGTATCTTTGGTTCGAAAAAAGAAATTATTTTAGATAGAAGTCAGGGGCTTGATACTCTTGTGATGCAGTATATGGGTGTTTTATCTGATACATCCACTGGCATGGGGATGATTCAGTTCTCCCAAGAAGGTCCTTTTCAAACAATTACAACACGGGCTATAGAGCCTCAATTAGCTGTTGAAATTGCATATGTTGTACTTGATGAGCTTCAAGCATTTACAGAATATTTTACTCGTGTTGACCTTGACAAAACACAGAATTTTATTGAGCAACGTTTAGAAGTTGTTCAGGATGAATATGAATCTCTTGAAGAAGAGATGAAAAAATTTAGAGAAACGAATAGGCAAGTTACAAGTCCAGCTCTAATGCTACAGCAAGAACGGCTAACACGAGATCTTGGGATCTATAAAGGGATATATACAACTCTCTATCAAAATTTAGAACAGGTTAAAATTCAAAAGGAATATGAGTTTGCTCCTACAATTGAAATATTAGATTATCCAATAGCACCGCTAGGACCTCATACAATCCGTCAAACCTCTACGACTCAGAACCCTGTTTTGATTGTATTATTAGGTATAGTAGGCTTTGGTTTTGCTGTAGTCATGTCCCTAGCAAAAGGATATTTTGCAACAGTGGATGGTGATGAAAAAGTCCGTTTAAAGGGAGTAGTAGAAGAAGCAAAACAAACACTCAATTCCATATTTAAATCGAGGAAAAAGATTAAGAATCAAAGTTCTTTAGGTTCTTAAATAGCCTAAATTATTAGAATTAACCTAAAAAAAATGTGAATATAAAAGTAGCACAGATTGGGGTGGGCTATTGGGGCCCAAACCTTCTTAGGAATTTATTAGAAAATCCTAATTTTGAACTAAAAATTGTAGTAGATCTTTCTTCAAATCGTAGAGATTTTGTCGCTTCCTCATACCCTTTTTTAGATATCTCAGATAACGAAAAGGATATATTTTCAAATACAGAAATTGATGCAGTTGTAATTGCTACACCAATAAAATCTCATTTTGATCTTTCAATTAAGGCTCTTAATGCGGGCAAACACATTCTTGTTGAAAAACCTATGGTTAGAAGATTAGAGGAAATAGATGAGATTGATGTGGCGGCAAAAAAAAATGATCTTGTAGCTATGGTTGGTCATACATTTTTGTATAATCCGGCTGTTATAGCTGTAAAAAAAATTATTGACAGTGGAGAGCTTGGTGATATCCGTTATATTTATAGTCAGCGAGTTAACCTTGGTCGTATAAGGTCAGATGTTGATGCATTGTGGAATCTAGCGCCACACGATGTAAGTATTATTCAGTTTTGGCTAGATGAATTGGAACCAATTTCTATAAAACGTACTGGGATGGCTTACGTTCAATCAGATATTGAAGATGTATCTTTTTTAAATCTAAAATATCCAAACAATATTTTGGCTAATATTCATGTGAGTTGGCTAGACCCTCAAAAAGTTCGTCGAATGACAGTTGTGGGATCTGAGAAAATGGTGGTTTATGATGACCTTGCTAAAAATAAAGTCACATTGTATGATAAAGGAATAGATCGAATGGCTATACTTGGAGAAAATATGGATTTCGATCGAATTGATAATAACGGTTTTAATCATCGCTCAGGATTAATTGAATCCGTTAATATTGATTGGGAAGAACCTTTGAAAATGGAAATTCAGCATTTTGCTGATTGTATTCAAAAAAAGATAAGTTGTCTAACTGGTGTTGAACATGCTAAGAAGGTTATAAAAATCCTTGAAGCAGGAAGTTCTAAGGTACTATCAAATTAAATGATTTATTATAGTAGTAAAGAAGAGAACATTGAACTTAGCTAATTCATCATCAAAGAGTACCTGGGATCTAATTATATCTTCAGATCGTGGATGGTTTAATATTGATTTAAAGGCATTATGGCGTTATAGAGACTTGATTTTTTTCTTTGTGAGAAGAGATTTGGTAAGCCAATATAAACAAACAATCTTAGGCCCAATTTATTATGTTTTTACACCTATTATAGGTACTCTAATTAATACTTTTATATTTGGGAAAATTGCAAAACTTGAAACTGATGGAATTCCCCACTTCCTGTTTTATATGTCTGGTGGGCTTTTCTGGGGATATTTCAATAATTGTCTCAATGGAGCAAAAAATACATTTACAAATAATGTTGGTATATTTTCTCAGGTTTATTTCCCAAGGTTATCTGTACCTATTTCTCAAGCCATCAGTGCATTATTTAGATTGATTATTCAATTTGGGGTTTTCTTTTCTCTTTATATTTATTTTGTTGTTGATGGAATAGAATTAAGGCCTAGCATATGGATTGTATTTATCCCTATTCTTTTAGTCCAATGTGCTCTTTTGGGTATCGGTGTTGGTATTTTATTATCTTCATTTACAGTAAAATACAGGGATTTAAACTTTGTTTTTGGTTTTTTTGTTACTTCTTGGATGTATGCTAGTCCCGTGGTATATCCACTTTCTGTTATTTCAGAAAAATGGCATATTGTCATGAGTCTTAATCCAATGGTTGGTGTTATTGAATGCGCTCGGCAAATATTATTTGGAGTCAGCAGTTTACAATTAGAATACATTATATTTGGGGTCTTGGTAAATTTTGTTGCTTTAACTATAGGTATCCTTGTTTTTAATAAAGTTGAAAGGAATTTTTTGGATACTGTTTAGGGGTTTCTTGTTTGTGATGAACGCAACTCATTAAATTGAATTTATGTCTTCAAATGTAATTGAAGTAGAGCATCTATATAAAGAATATCGCTTAGGTCTCATTGGTTATGGTACTCTTCGCGAAGATATGCAAAGTTGGTGGGCTCGATTGAGGGGTAAGGAAGATCCAAATTCAATGCTTTTAACTTCAAATGGTTCAAATCAAGTAAAAGCGTCAGACCATATTCTTGCTCTTAATGATGTGAATATTGAGGTTAAATCAGGGGAACGTCTTGGTATCATTGGTGCAAATGGTGCGGGCAAGACTACGCTTTTGAAAATATTATCCCGTATTGCTTCTCCAACTAAAGGTGTAGCAAGAATCAAAGGTAGGGTTGCCAGTTTAATTGCAGTGGGGACAGGGTTTCACGGAGAGTTAACGGGTAGAGAAAATGTTTATCTCAATGGCTCAATTCTTGGGTTACGAAAATTTGAAATAGATGAATGTTTTGATGAAATTGTTGATTTCGCTGGTGTTAACCAATTTATTGATACTCCTGTTAAGCGTTATTCTTCAGGTATGTATGTTCGTCTTGGTTTCGCTGTTGCTGCTCATCTTGATCCGGATATATTGATTGTGGATGAAGTATTAGCAGTAGGAGATGCAGAATTTCGAAAAAAAGCATTGGGTAAGATGAGGAATGTTAGTGAGGACCAAGGACGTACAATATTATTTGTTAGTCATAATATGGAAACAATTGAAGAATTATGTGATAGATCTATTCTCTTAGATAATGGTGCTGTTTCATTTGACGGTAAAACGAGTGAGGCAATACACAAATATTTGGTACCTCAAATAGGAGATAAACTTTCTAGTAAAGGTAGGACTGCTTGGTTAGAAGAAGAAAAGCCTGGCAATGATTTTTTTCGAATTAATTCAATTGAGACAAAAACGGCAGATGGAGAAATAAGTGCAAGTTTTGATATAAATAAGCCTGTTATTCTTGAAGTAAAATACACATTGAGAAAATCGACATATCTAGCTCTTGAAATTGATTTTGATAAAAACGGTGCCTGGCTTTTTTCTACTGTTGATGATTCTTATTATGAATCTTCTAAAGGTATAGAAAGAGCTCCAGGGGATTATTTGGCTTCTTTCCAAATCCCCAAGAATATTCTTCAAGATGGTGAAATATCCATTATAATTCATGCATTTGATCCACGCTACAGACCTCAGCATTCATATCTATATAAAATGGATAGTTTATGTTTTTCCTTCAAATTAAAGGACAATTTTAATGATGATGGAGCTCGACGGAAATTTCCTTTTGAATGGTACAGATCATTAATGAGACCTGAGATAAAGGCGAAGACAGTACAATTAAATTCTATACTGAATAAAGAAACACCGAAAAAATGAATAATAGTGTTTTGACATTGGTGATAGCTACAAAAAATAGAAATCAGTGGATTGAACGAATAACTAGCTATTATAGTAATATTAGATTTTCACATAAAATTTTTATAGTTGACTCAAGTGATGAAAATAAATATACAACAAATAAACAGATAGTTTCTAATCATAGCAAAGAATTGGATATGACTCATTATTACCTGCCAAACACATCTAATAATTTGGCAATTGCAAAAATAATTGACCAGATAGAAACGGAATATACTATTGTTACTGGTGATGATGATTATCTTGTTCCAAGAACTTTAACTCACTGCATAGAATTTTTAGAGAAGAATAATGATTATGTTGCCGTAGCTGGAAAAGTTTTTTCACCTTATGTTTATTCCACCAGTGATTCCACCTTGGGAGTCGAGTTTATTATTGATTCCACTAATGATGTGGTGCGTACGATTGATGATGATTCAGCTATTCAACGTTTAATCAATAGTTTTTCCCCTTGGGATACGAGTGCATTTTCTCTTCAAAGATCATCAATGATAAAAACTGTTTATCAGAATTTAAAAAAACTAGATTTAGAATCACATCCAGATACATTCGATCTTGCTGAATGGGCAATTAATGGTATGAGTAAAATACTTGGAAAGCAAAAAAGATTGGACGATTTGCTATTAGTAATGACCCGTCACGCTTTAACTGGATCACAACGTTTGGATACAATGAAAACTAAACAAATTAGTACTGAAGGTTTATTGAAAATTGATCTAATGGAAGCAATCTTTCTTCTTGGAAATATGTGGCAAGATCTTTTGCCATCATCGGACAACCCAATAAAGGATAGACAAGCAATTATTGGTGTTTTGTCAAAATTTTATAGTAATCAAGTCAACAAAGATTTCGTTCAGTATAAAAATAAACAGGTTGAAAACGCTAGGAGAATAAATCAAGAAGCTATAAGAAAGTACCGGAATTCAATGTCTCGATTAATGAAAAGTTGTTCATTCTTGGATGAAAGTATTCGAAAGGTGAAAAATAAATTTACTACACGTACTAAACTGGAAAAAATTGTTAAAGACAAAAAGATAGGACATAAAGAAAAAAAACATATTAATTCCGAAATAAAATTAAATGAGATAAAAGAAGACCAGAACTTAAAGGAAGATTTTATGCCTATCTATAATAGCTTGACAAATTTTTCCCCGAAAAATAAGAGTGAATCTTATACTTTAAGACCCATTTAATTTTATTAGCTATTCATGATTTTTAAATTGTCGAAGCATGGCAGACAGCCCTTTCAATTTCAAGGGATTCGTTTAAATAAAATTGTTAATAAAATTGTTCTATTTTCAAATTTTCTCCTTTCCTTTTTTGAGTTTCTATTAGGATTTATTTGTCTCCATATTTTTGGATATTGGGGCAAAAAAAAATCATATAATAATGGAATTAAAAAAATTCTTATTTGTAGAAATAAATATTATGCTTCTAATAATTTTGGTGATTCTACAGAAAAACATATGGTTGATATCCCCTTAAAGAAAACCGGATTAGATATACGTGTATTTTATTGGGATTATGGCCAGAGAATTATTGGCTATCAAGCTTCTTTAATTAAGTTGTTATTTAAGTTTCAACCAGATGTGGTGATTTTTAGTTCTTATTCAATTTTTTTGCTAAAACGACCTCCATCCCATTTATGGCCCATTTTGCTTAGGTCAATTCAAAAAAAAGTGAAGGCATGTTATTTGGCTGTTTGGTATGATGTTGCTACTCCAGATTTCGTGATCAAACAATTGGCCCCAACGTTAGATTTATTTGATTTTCATCTTGTGGGGGTTAGTATAAATCAAGATAAAAATCTTGATCTTATTCCTGAAACAGGAAAATCCAAATTGCTTGAGATTGACCTACCTTATCCCGAAGAGATTTTTTTCCCTAGAAAAAAGGATATCGAAGTTGTTTTTTTAGGGCAAATAACATCTTATAGATCAAATAGAAGAGATTATATTTTTCATTTAATGAAAAACAATATACCAGGAGTTTTTTCAGGATTTGAACGTGAATCGCAACCAAGTTATCAGGAGTATCAAGAAATCTTAGGAAGGGCAAAGATTGGACTTAATTTTTCAGAAAGTTCTCTTGGCCATCAAATAAAAGGGCGTATGTTTGAAACCATGCTTTCTGGGGCTTTGTTCCTAGAGTCTAAAAACCCTCTTACTAGTATTTATTTTATTGAAGGGATCGATTATATTTCTTTTGATTCAAAGGATGACCTAATTGATAAAATCCGCTATTATTTATCCCATGATGAAGAGAGGGAAGAAATTGCATCAAATGGGAGAAACAAGATATTAACACAGTATTCGGGGGAAATTATTTGGAAAGGAATTATTGAAAGGTGCTCAGATGTACAAAGTAGGAATCATTATTCCTACAAAGAATCGGTTTGATTATCTAATCCGACAATTATTGTATTATTCAGCTGTCGGAAGTCCACATACTATATATGTAGGAGATGCGAGTGATAACCCTGATCGAGAAGCTTTTGAAGGGCGAATTAACTCTATAAAGAATATTAAAATAAAATTTTTTCATTGGCCTGACAAAAATGATCGACAAACAATTGCTGGTTTAGCTGGATTGGTTAGTGAAGAATATTGTGCTTTCGTTGGAGATGATGATTTTTTAGTACCTAACTCATTAAACAAAGCCGCAGCTTTTTTAGCTAGCAACCCTGAATATAGAACAGCTCAGGGTAAAGCGATTCTCTTTTCGATAAAAAATTCTGGTGCGTTTGGTCCCATTAATAGTCTTGGAGCGTATTGGGAGCAAAAAGATGCTGAAGAAAACTCTGCGGAAGGGCGCCTCTTAAATTTTGGAGAAAATTATTGGGTCCCTCAATTTTCTGTTCATAGAACAACTGAATTTGTAGAAGACTGTTTTAATTATGATACTATAGAGGATAAATCTTTTGGTGAATTACTCCATTCTTTTTCTTTCATCACAAAAGGTAAATCTCGTTATTTAGACTGTTTGTATCTTTTTCGTCAGAGTCATGGTGCAAGATATACTTTGCCTGACATTTTTGATTGGGTTACAAGTTCTAAATGGAATCCATCATATTGTGTTTTTAGAGACACCCTTGTTTCGTCATTGATGGATGCAGATGGTATTCTTGAAGAAGAAAAAGCAAGAGATGTGATCAAAAGAGCATTTTGGGGTTATCTAGGTAAAGCAGCGTATAACAAGTATCAAGGGAAATACAATAGGTTTGAATCCTTAACGAAAGATACTAATGATT
>CEUY01026943.1_pt1 | contig 16459 bp, 14 predicted proteins | sample 361481 | NCBI WGS metagenome assembly CEUY01 (sample SAMEA2622737, study PRJEB7988) | marine metagenome | isolation source: saline water (ENVO:00002010), including
GGCGAAGATATGTCTCCAGCAGTGGGCACATGGAATCCTTGGGATCCTAAACCAAGTAAATTTGGAACTACAAGTAAATAATCACGGGGTAGATAATTAATTTAATAAATCCCGGCTTTGGAGGGCAATATGTTTGATCTATTGATAAAAAATGGTTTGATAATAGATGGAACAGGAAACCCTGGCTTTTTTGGGTCAGTAGGAATAAAAGATAACACGGTAACTATCGTTAGATCTGACTCCGGTCAAAACGCAAAAAAGACTATCGACGCAACTGATAGAGTAGTTTCGCCTGGGTTCATAGACGTTCATGCTCACTCTGCTTTAATGATTTTGAATGACCCCGATCACTTACCAAAAGTGCATCAAGGTGTGACAACTGAACTTATCGGCATAGACGGGAATTCATATGCACCTTTTACTAACCTAGAAGACTTGAAACGAATGATTCAAATCAACTCTGGGCTTGAAGGAACCCCAGACCTGCCCGGTTTTTGGTCTTCAGTACCTGAATACTTAGACATGTATGATCGCAAAGTATCAGTGAATATTGCGTACATTGTTGGAAATTCTCCTTTAAGAGTCGGAGCAATGGGTTGGGACCAAAGAGCTCCAACGAATAAAGAGCTGGACAAGCAAAAAGGCATACTCAAAGAAAGTATGGATGCAGGAGCAGTGGGTATGTCGACTGGACTAGATTACCCGCCCGGAAGTTATGCTGACACAGATGAATTAATTTCCTTATCGAAAGAAGTAGCCAACATGGGCGGCATATACCACACTCACGTTAGATTTCCTTTAGGCGACGGATACCTTGATCCGAATAAAGAAGCGATAGAAATAGGGAGAAAAAGTGGAGTACCGGTTCACATCACACATTTACTACCATCAGATAATAAAGGGAAATATAAAGGCGCAAAACCCATATTGGATCTCGTCGAAGACGCAAGAGAAAAAGAGGGATTGGATGTAACGTTCGATTGCTTCCCTTATTCCCATGGAGGCACACGATTGACATATTTCTTACCACAATGGACCGCCGACGGTGGGCCAGAGCAAATAATGAAGTGTCTGAAAGACCCTGAGATCAGAAAAAAGATGCGGGCAGATATGGATGTCGGATTTGCTCGTTTAGGGGGAGGTTGGGATGCAGTTATGATCACATATTTCAAGAAACCTCATAATCAACAGTTTGAAGGCAAAACGTTAACTCAAGCTGCTGAAATAATGAATACTGACCCGATTGAAGCTTTATTTGACCTACTACTTGATGAAAATTTACAAGTATCATTTCATGCCCAAGGTATCGACGCTGAAACCCTACCTTTATTTGTACAACATCCATTGCAAATGGTAGGCAGCGATGCTTTGCTACTAGGAGACTTCCCTCCTGCAATGGCATACGGCACATTCCCTGTAATAATCGCCAAATATGTACGAGAGGAAAAAAGAATGTCATTGCCAGAAGCAATTAGAAAGATGACATCCTACCCTGCTCAACGCCTTGATATACCAGACCGGGGAATACTACGTGACGGAATGCGCGGCGATGTGGTGATCTTTGACTTTGATAATATTTCAGCTCCAGCAACTAGGTATAATCCTAAACAATTCTCAACGGGAATAGACTATGTCATAGTTAACGGAGAAATAGTAGTTGATCAGGGTAAACATACCGGAATACATGCTGGTAGAGCTTTAAAGAGATCCCAATCTGGGCCGTAATAGTTCTTTAGTTTTTATGCCCAAAAACAACTGTAGGGTTGAGTTTCTCGGCCACATTAACAAAGTCATTTAGTCTCGGTAATAGCAATGGGCTCTGAATCCCTGCATCAATATATTCGTTAATACGTTTAATACAGTGAGCCTGGTCGCCTATCACATAATATTGGTCTACCATATCGTCGGTAATCAACTTATATATCTCTGCCCTATTTTGATCATGAACAAATTGTCTCAACATAGATAGGTATTTAGTCGGGTTTACTTCATCTATCAATAATTCCCCAACAAACTTTTCGCTGAGGATACGAGCTATTCTATATTTACATTCATTAATCAAAGAGTCTGATACTTTGTCAGTTAAACGAATAGGCAACATGCAAGCTATATTAAATGAATTGGGATCCCTTTCATTTTCAGTTAAAGCAATTTTTACAATTTCTATTGAACGATTTATATATGATATTGGCGAATAAGTATTCAGTATGACCCCATCCGCTTCCTTAGACGCCAGCTTGAGGGCTGTCGGTCCTATTGCAGCCATATACAAAGGTAATGAATTTTGAACCGGTCGCACCGCTAAATTTATTGACTTTAAATCATCTCTAATAACATGAGATTTAGATTCAAGCATCTCTCGAATCGCAATCATCGAATGATTTAGCTTTAGTAATGAATTTTCGTAGTCTATTCCTAAAATACCAGTGATTAATTGTTTATCACTTCTACCTAAACCTAAGATAAATCTCCCACTGCTTAACCTATCTAAAGTTGCTGCTCCCATAGCAATAAGGCTTGGCGATCTTGTGAAAGGATTAATAACTCCGACTCCCAAGTTAATGCGATTAGTCACTGCAGCCAAAAAACCTAGAATAGAGAGTGTCTCTTCATGAAAATATCTCTCTGTTACCCATAAAGAATCAAATCCTGATTTCTCAGCAGCTCTTGCATATCGCTTTAATTCATCACCTGTTTGGACACCATGATGTAATACTATTCCAATCAGTTTTCATCCTCACAGTTTAATTCGTTTAAAAGTTTATTCGCCCACCGTATATATAGATCTTCTAGATCAGAACCGCAGTGAGGACAATCTATATCACCAAACCTGATCCTAGTATCACAATCCTTACAAAACCTGGATTCACTTAAGAAGGCTAGTACTTTTGACATATTTGATTGATTATTCATATCATTAAATTTGACCCTTTAAAGTCTCTAATAAACCATTAGCCAATTAGCTCTACACCAATTAACCTACCGATTCCAAATGTCACTGCAGCTGCTGCCGAACCAATCAATAGCATTCTAATGCTACCTATTATCATCGACCGACCTGAAACTAATGCCACTATACCTCCAACCAAAATTAATGCAATTGCACTTAATACCAAACTTGTAATAAAAGATTGTGATCCAAGTCCAATTATATATGGCAATAAAGGAACTATGGCCCCCGCCACAAAACTGAAAAACGATGATAGAGCAGCTTTATATGGCGATCCTAGTTGCCCTCTGGATAAACCTAATTTATCCAAAACAATAGTTTCTAGCACATAATCACGATTACGCATCATGTGACCCGACAACCTATCCGCCTCTACTAAAGGCACACCTTTATCCACGTAAAATTTGGCTAGATAACTTTTACCTTCAGCAGCACTTGATAATATATTTTGTCTCACCTTAGAAATTTGATTTTCATAAATTTCTCGCTGAGAGCGCATCGATATGTATTCTCCAGCAGCCATAGAAAAAGCTCCAGCCAGTAACCCAGTAAATCCGGCAATAGTGACTATCTCAGAACTAACAGTACTACCAGCAACTCCCATAACAAGACTAAAGTTTGATACTAAACCATCATTTACAGCTAATACTGCTGCTCGAATAGCACCTTCATCTTTATTAAACATAAGTCACTGAATTATTTACTATTTACAGCTCTCCCTGATGTCTTTTAATCGATTTATGTTTGCAAGATCAGGTCCATTACCCTGCATGCCTGGCACCTCAAGTATAAACGGGATTTCTTTGAACAATTCATGGCTCAAAATGTTACGAAAACCATTATCACCGATATACCCATGACCTATATTTTCATGCCTGTCCTTACCAGAACCCAGATCAGTTTTTGAGTCGTTTGCATGCACAGCAACCAGACGACCTGTTCCTATTTCATTCTCAAACTCTTCTGCAAATACATCAAGAATTTCGGGTTTACTAATGTCATAACCTGATGCAATCGCGTGCTGAGTATCGATACATACCTTTAATCTAGGGTTTTCTACCCTCGATATTAATTGCCCGATCTCAGATAAGTTTGATCCTATTTGCCCTCCGGCACCAGCACTATTTTCTATTATCAATAGCGAATCTTCCGGTGTCTCATCTAGTACACTCTCTAAACAGTTCAATGCTTGATCTAAAATAGCTTCAAAACCTGCACCTTTGTGGCTACCACAATGAAATATTACGCCGTTTGCCTTAAGTTGGTGGGCAGCATTCATATGTTCAATTAATGATTTAACAGACTTTTCCAATAAGTCGGCGTCACCTCCTAAATTAACAAGATAGCTTCCATGAAGAAAAACGGGTATGTTATTTATTTCTTTCAGAAATTTATCTACCGAATCCGACTTCTGTGATTTAAATGCCCATGCCCGTGGCGACGACGCAAATATTTGTATGCACTCAGCTTCTATTGTTATAGCGTTATTGACTGCGTTGTGCACACCTCCAGAAGTGGACACATGTGCGCCGATCTTCATAAATTACTCCTCAAAGAAACATAGAATAGTACTCTTCCAATTTTAAACTGAAATGAATAAAAGTAACAAAGAGCAGAGGATTTTTAGTGAAGCAAGTCGAAAATATTTGTAAACTTATTCCGAGGCAGGCAATCTACGCTTAGTTATTCGAGAGAAAATTCTAGGAAAATCTTGTTTCTCCCATGCAACAACAATTTGTGTAGCGACAGCAATAGAACTGTATGTGCCAACTAGTACGCCAATAATTAAGACCAAAAGAAAGGACTTTAACGTTGGCCCTCCAAACAGCATTAATGCCAGCAAAGTCAACAATAGAGTGAGGCTTGTATTTATTGATCTACCGATTGTCTCTCCGATACTCAAATTAACATTAGCCTCAAGAGATCTGTTTGGTGCCGAAATAATGTTTTCTCGCACTCTATCAAACACAACGATAGTGTCATTCACGCTGTACCCAATTACAGTTAACAGAGCAATTAAGAACATGGTATTAACTTCAACATCTGCTACGAAACCTAATATGGCAAATATGCCGATTATTACTCCAGCGTCATGCAAGAGAGCAATTATCGCAGCAGTACCATATCTGAATGGCTTCGGAATGTTTCGAAACGCCCACCATACATAAAAGAATATGCCGATAGCCGCTGCAAACAAAGCCCAAAACGCTGCCACAATAGTCTCTTGAGCAACCAATGGAGAAACAATATCAAATGATAAAACGTCATACCCATTTGGAGATACTTCCATCTCTAATTTCGACAGCAACTCATCTTTTTCACTTTCACTTAGCTCTTTAGTCCGGATAAAAAATGTGTTCTCTCCAAAATTTTGTACAGTTGCATCAGATACATTCAGAGATTCTAAGGATGTTCGAATCTCTTGCTGTTCTGTTGGGTCCGCAAATTTTACAGTCATGGTACTGCCACCTGTAAAATCAATTCCAGGATTAAGCCCAGGTGCTATGATCAAAAACACTATTCCAGGTATTAATAATATGGCGGAGATCAGAAAACACCATCCTCTTTTTGCAGCTATATTCAACCTCTATCTCCTTCGTATTTAACCATTATTCTTCGGTAGAAATTTCTTACCTACTGGCACAAACCAATCGGTCCTGCGGGATATTGCTAAAGTGGCAACCAATCTCAAAAACGTCCTGCTTATTGTGATCGCAGAGAACATGCTGATCAATACTCCGATCGCTAGTGTAGCAGCAAACCCTTGTACTATTGATGCTCCTAAGGTGTCTGCAAACCAAAACAAGATAACACAAGTAATCAAAGTGGATACATTACCGTCTCTAATAGCAGGCCAGGCCCTATTAAATCCAACATTTATTGACGTTAATAATGTCCGACCAGATCGCAACTCATCTTTCATACGTTCAAAAATTAAAATGTTAGCATCGACTGCCATGCCGACCGACAAGATAGCTGCGGAAACTCCTGATAGAGTCAAAGTAACTGGGATTAATTTAAATACAGTAATCAAGAAGCTTGCATACAGAATTAGAGTGATCCCTGCAATTAAACCCGGAATACGGTAATACAAAACCATGAAGATAATAACCAACAATAAGCCTATTGAACCGGCCAACACGCTTTTCTTTAACGAGTCTGCACCCAATATGGCATCTACATCCCTCTCTTGTATCAATTCAATAGGAATCGGTAATCTACCTGCCTCAAGAAGTTGAGATATATCTCTAACTCTATCCGGGGTAAAATCTCGACCTTCTATATAAGCAGATCCTCCGGTTATGACTTGATTAACACCAGGGGCAATCAATTCCTCTTCATCCAAAAAGATTGCCAATCGATCATCTGTATTTAAGAGGTCCCGCGTAAGTTCACCAAATCGTTTAGCTCCTTGAGCGTTAAATTCTATATTAACGATCGGTGCTCCAGTGGTCTGATGTGTACCAGCATAGGCTCTAGATAAGTCATCTCCAGTTAACCCAACATCTTCATCAATAGCTCCTATGATTTCAACCAGTGCAAACTCGATATCAGGACCGAATAATTGATTGGTTTTATCAATTGAAGGTGCTACGGGCTGCCCAATACCAGTAATCAATGCCATAGCAAACATGTTAGTATCTGGAACTCTCGCAACTAATTGAAGCGGCAGTTCAACGGTTCGAACTTCATTTCCACCACTAATCGATACTTGCAACCGATTAACTGTATATTGGCTCTTCAGTCCTGATGCATATGCCAATGTTGACTCAATCATTCTTCGAATCACTAAATCTAAAGTGTCTGCAGCTTCATCATCAAGTTCTATAACTAGAAAAGATATTTCCTGAAAATTATCCTCTCCCGATGATTCCGGGTCAGCTTCAATTGCACTATCCACTTCGTCAGTTACAAATGTGTCGGCAGTTGAAGTAGCTACAATCTGCTCCATCTCGGTAGATGATTTGGGAAGATCAGCCATGGGATTGTCGGTAATTTCTAACACTTCACCTTCATCATCCATTACAGTTTCCGGGAATTTTCCAATGTATGAATCTAAAATGGATGATGAATTTAAATCAACAGGTACTGAAACATCAACTTGCCTGTGCTTAAACTCCAATCGTGCAGTCTCTCCAATGATAGTCTTTGCTCTGGCAGGATCTGAGACCCCAGGTAATTGAACCAGTAAGCGATCCTCTCCTAATAATTGAATGACAGGTTCTCCCAAGCCTGTCTCATTGACTCTTCGATCTATAATTCTTCTTAAAGAATCCATCTGATCTTCAGTTGGCTGTATTCGTTCACCTAAGGCGTCTTCTAGGCTCGCTTGGTACACAAGATGACTGCCGCCTTGCAAATCCAAGCCAAGTTGAAGCCCAAGTGGGTTATCACTTACTCTTTCAAATCCACCTAGTCTAATGTTTTGAAAGCCAAGTGTTAGGCCAGAAATTACTATTAACGCTATTATTACTAAAATTGTTACGAGATATCTACGCAACTAATTCTCCAATCTAATTAATTAAAATATAAATTTTTATTTACTATCATTTTTTATTAATGTTCTCGCAAAATCTATAGCTTGTCTGCGAGTATTAATCTCCCCTGCCGCATAAGACTCACCAATCAAATCAATAAGTTTACCAACAAAAGGGCCGGGCTCTAAACCCAATTCAGACATTAAATCATATCCGTTTACTATTCTAAGATACATATCTGGATCATCTTTTTGCTTATTATCTAAAATGACAGACGCCACTTTGCAATGACGCTCCCAATCAGACAAGTCAAAACTTGATCCTAAAATCTTATCTCCTTTTGCAGCCATATAATCTGACAAGTTAAGGTAAATAGTATCAATAGACACATCACCCAAGTCTCGATAATATCGATAAATTGCTTTCTTCGATGGCATTATGCCCTTAGGAGCTAATTGGCTTGGTCTAAGATGATGTTTAACTATCATACTTACATATTCCGAAGCTTTTTTACTAAACCTCAACCGATCCATTATAGACTGTGATGTTTCCGCACCCAAGTTCCCATGACCTAAAAATCGTATTCTACCGTCAGTTTCGACGGTTTTTGTTTGAGGTTTAGCTATGTCATGTAACAATGCGGCGAACTTCAGAAAAGTTAACCTGGAAGCACCGTCAGCTAAATTTTGCTGAAAAAAAGTTTGCATGTGATCAAATCTTGGCACTAACTTAACTGCTGGGCTATTGGTGTTACTGCTTAAAATTAATTCCAGCATCCCTGGTGTTTCTAAAGAATGTCTAAACACATCATAAAAATGTTCATTAGGTTGTGAAACGCCTTTACAGATATCTAATTCTGGCATTATTACTGAAAGTAAATTCAAGGACTCCAGCTTATAGAGAGAGGAGGATATATTTGGTGATGCAAAAATTTTTAATAGCTCATCACGTATTCGTTCATTAGAAACATTTAATAATAAACTGCTGTGCTTTCTAAGCCATTCCTCGGTGTTTTTATCTATTGAAAATCCTAGTTGGACTGAAAGTCTGATCCCTCTTAAAGCTCTAATCGGATCAGATTTGAACACTTTTTCAGACGTGGCTTTTATCAAGCGATTTTTCAGATCAGCGAACCCATCAGTAGGATCAATAAGTCTTGATTTAGTATCGCTTTCTGGTTGATTTAGACTAACTGCTATAGCATCAATTGTGAAATCCCTGTCAATTAAATCATATTCAATGGGGTTTGAGTTATCTATATAAGTTATATCTACCGTCAGAGTGTTTTTTTCAAAAACGATTCTGTCAATATTTCTTTGAGCGTCCAAAGAGATGCACTTGCCATTTAAAGCCTCAGCCAATTTTGAACTTATGCTTATGTCTGAGGATGCAATTATGACATCTAAATCATGAGACTCGCGATTTAGGCAAGCATCTCTAACTGCCCCTCCTACCAAATAAGCCTCTACTGCGTTCCCATTAAAAAAATGTTTTATATCCAAAACTTTAGCGCTAAGGGCAGAGGTTGGTATGTATATTTCTCTTATTTTGCTCATTAGGAATATTTAGTGAAAGTTTTCTGGAATACTTATATTAATCTGCCAAAACCTAAACAATATTAATTCATTAATCAGATCTAAATATTTACGATGGCTGTATTTCTGATTGTGAGTGAGTATGAAACTTTGCCAGGTCATCATTCAGATTTGATCCTTGATCCGGACGAATCGTCGAACTGTACTCCTCAGAGCTTATTGGTCGAAGTTTCTCATGATCTTCCAAGTGATCCATATAAAGAATGCCATTCAGATGATCTACTTCATGTTCTAGTACCTGGGCAAGCAATGAATCAGCTTTAATACGAACAGTTTTAGACTCAAGATTTAATGCGCGAAACTTAACCCATATGGACCTCTCAACAGTCCCAATAAAACCTGGCACGCTAAGGCAACCTTCTTCGACCATTCGCGACCCTTCACGATAAATAATCTCAGGATTGACGTATATGCGCGGTTCTTCTTCAGGAAGTTGAACTACGATCAGCCTCTTAAGAACACCAACTTGGTTTGCAGCAAGTCCGATCCCACCTGCATCATTCATGGTATCAACCATATCGTATGACAAACGTTTTATAGAGCTGTCAATCGTCTTAATTTTCCGAGCTTTTTTACGTAAGATTTTGTCTGGAAACGTAATTATTGGAAGAATTGCCATTAATATTGTGTCCTCAATAATTTTGAGCGTCTATAAAAATTGATCATTTAATGAAGAACTGCTCAGCTGATTATAACAGTACGGAAGAAACCATATACATGAATTGCTAGTTTTCAAATTATCCTGGGTGAATATGGGTTTAAATACAATACAATAATCGGTATCCACTGTTAAAATAACTTTTCGTTAAGCAAATCATTAGGGAACACTATTTAGAATGATCATCGCAGCAGTGATTTTTGGTATTACATACCTAGCAATAGCTATGAGTCGTATACCAAGTGCGATTATAGCTATTATCGGTGCGACTGCAATGGTAACCGCATTAGCTATAAGTTCTGACTTCTCCCCTCATGAAGCTCTGCAATATGTTGATTTAGAAGTTATATTCTTGTTGGCTGGGATGATGGTATTAGCAGATGTGATGTCGCGCACCGGGGCATTCCAATGGGCAGCGCGCCATGGCGCTCGTGTGGTAAAAGGTAACGGGTTTTTCCTGATCATTTTACTGTCTCTGTTGACTGCAGTCGGGTCTGCTTTGCTAGATAACGTAACAACGGTCGTTATTATGGTTCCGATTACACTGAGCTTGTGTAAAAGCCTGGATCTCAATCCTATTCCATTTCTGTTAGCCGAAGTATACGCCTCTAATATTGGTGGTACAGCTACAATAGTTGGCGACCCTCCTAATATTATTGTTGCTAGTCAAGCAAACATATCGTTCTCTGAATTTTTCATAAACATGGCTCCGGTATCTGCTTTGTCTTTATGCGCTCTATTTATATTGCTTTATTTATGGTTTAAAGACGGAATTAACGTCAATCCAATAAAACGAGATAAACTTCTCTCCGAACGTCAATCCGATTTAATTAAAGATCCAAATTTATTGAAAAAAAGCTTGTTTGTTTTCACTTTGACAATAATTGGGTTTTTCTTTGCTGATCAAATCGGAATAAGCCCAGCATTTGTAGCAATGGGTGGGGCTGCATTAGTATTACTGGTCAGTGGTTTAAACCCGGGAGAAGTACTTAAGGAAGTTGAATGGACAACACTTTGTTTTTTCGCTGGTCTTTTCATGCTGGTTGGAGGCCTAGAGCATGTAGGAATAATTGATCGCATAAGCGAGTGGATTGTAAGTTTATCTTCAAGTTCAGACGGAACTATTACACGAGACTCTGAGCGCAATTTGAGTATTATCATGGTATGGCTTAGTGGTGGTCTTTCAGCATTTATAGACAATATTCCATTTGCAACTACAATGGCTCCAGTAGTAAGTGACCTACTAAGCACCAACGAAGCAATTAACTCTGGTGGTTCAACCAACCCTTTGTGGTGGGCTTTAACATTAGGAGCAGACCTAGGAGGTAATTTCACAATAGTTGGTGCATCTGCAAACGTCGTTGTGTTCACAGTTGCTAGGGCTAGCGGCCATCCCATTAGTTTCTTTCAGTTTTTTAAGTACGGAGCCTTAATTTCCATAGTCAGCTTATCTATATCATGCGGTTATATATTGCTTAGATATTATTAATTTAGTGTAAATATAAAAATGATACTAACGGTATTGTTAGTTTAGAACCATTGACACTCTGACTGCACACACTATTTAAAAACCTAGTTACCCACAACAAGAAACAGGGCTACCTACGGCCAAATTGACTCTCTAGGTAATTACTATTCAGATGAATCACAGTTGGCCTTCCATGAGCACAGGTCTGTGGCTGCTTACAAATTTCCAGTAATTTAATAAGTTCTTGCATTTCAGCCAAAGACAACGTCTTCCCCGCTCGAATAGCTGCATGACATGCAATAGTCTTAGATGCTGCATCCCGGCGATCATCAATATTTTCATTTAATAGATTTGTCACAACATCTATAAACCCATCCTTTGGGTCGCTGGAATGGAATGCATTCGGAACTCCTCGCAATATGTATGAAGAATCTCCAAAATGCTCGAAAACAAACCCAATGTCAGTAAGTAAATCCTTAATGGAATCAATTGAATCGATTAAGTGTGAATCCAGTTCCACAACGACACTGTTCAGTAAGGCTTGAGAAGCGGATTGGTTTATACCACTTAAAACCTGTTCATAAAGAACTCTTTCATGGGCTGCATGTTGGTCAATAACATATAGCCCATCGGGGCCTTCATTCACAATATAAGTATTTTGAATCTGACCTAAAACTCGTAATAATGGTAAAACTTTAACATGAGTAAACTGACCTGGAGTCTGGAGTTGGAGATTCTCAATCATCGATTCTGGAATATTAGTGGTTCGATTTGTCGAGGATTTTAAATTAGAAGTCCAAAATGCACCGGATCCTAAAACAGCTTCAGTAAGTTTTTTATTTTCACCTTCGTATGTTTGTGGTGCTGGAATACCAGATTCTTCAAGCAGAGTTTGCCTGATACTTTGCTGAACAGCGCTAAAAACAGCGCCTGAGTCCAAAAACCTAACTTCAGTTTTAGCTGGATGAACGTTAACATCAACATCAGATGGTTTTAGTTCTATATCAATAACACATACAGGAAATCTGCGCTCTTTTAACAAACTATGGTATGCCTGGGCAACAGCCTGATTCAACAAATTACTTGAGATCCACCTTCCATTTACAAAAATGTTGATGTTAGTTCGATTTGATCTGCTGATTTTCGGAGAACTAATCAAACCTTTTACACTAATATCGCTGTCTAGGTAAGATTTTATTGGCAGCATATTTTCAGATAATTCCACACCATATATGCCAGCAAACGCATCAATTAATTGCCCATTACCTGGAGTGATGAACTTGTTTTTATCTCCTAGAGTTAAATTCCATGCGACATCGGGATATGCAAGAGCATATTTTGAACATAAATTAACGATCTTGGAAGATTCGGCTCCTGGCGACCTTAAGAATTTTCTTCTGGCAGGAAAATTCGCGAACAGATTTGACACTGTTATAGACGTTCCTAATGGAGATCCCTGATCTGTAGTATTTACAATATCTCCTTCAATCAAATGAATCTTTGTTCCTATATCTTGAGAAACCGGGCGCGAAATCATTGTGGTATCCGATACAGCTGCTATGCTAGCTAGTGCCTCACCTCTAAAACCGAGTGTCCTTATCTGGTCCAGCCCTTCAATGGTTTGTAATTTACTGGTTGCAAACCTATGAAATGCTAATGCCATTTGTGCAGACGAAATTCCTTGACCGTCATCAACAACTTGTATAGTCTGAATACCTCCATCCTGTACGATGACATCCACTGTTTTTGAGTCTGCGTCAAGAGAATTTTCAATTAACTCCTTAACTATAGATACGGGCCGTTCTACTACCTCACCTGCAGCTATTAGAGAAGATACACCTTTATCAAGAATATTTATAATCATGTTAGTCGATTATACTGAAAATTCCATGTATCAGTAAAAATGTTAATTTTGTAAAATACTTGAATGAATAAAATACAAATGTATCGCCCAACACTTAATGACATTCAAGCAGCTCATAAAAGAATCGAGCGGCATGTAACAAGAACTCCTTTGCATCGCTATCGCACTTTAGAAAATTTAATCAATGCTGAATTGTATGTGAAACACGAAAACCATCAGCCTCTGGGTGCATTTAAAATGCGCGGAGGTGTAAATCACTTAATGAAAATGTCATCTGAGCAAAAAAGGAAGGGTGTAGTCACAGCATCCTCAGGTAACCACGGTCAGTCTATTGCATACGCTGCAAAACTTCATGAAATAGAAGCCGTGATCATTGTCCCAGAGAATGCCAACCCTGGAAAAGTTGCATCGATGAAATCTTTAGGTGCAGACGTCAGGTTTTATGGCAAAGATTTCGATGAATCGAGATCCGAAGTAGAAAGACTATCTAAAGAAGAGGGGTATACATATATTCATTCAGCAAACACTCCAGACTTAATAGAGGGTGTAGGCACCTACACTTTAGAAATATTAGAAGATCTACCGACAACAGATGTAATCGTTGTCCCAGTCGGTGCCGGCAGCGGTGCTTGTGGAACAGCTATTGCTGCAAAATCAATTAATCCTAAAATAGAGGTTATCGGAGTTCAGTCGAATGCTGCTCCTGCTGCATATTTATCTTGGAAATCAGGTGATTTACAGTCTAATCCTAATAACACTATTGCCGAAGGCTTAGGAACAGCCCTTGGATTTTCCTACACTATAGAAATTATGCGGGATTTAATGGATGATTTTATTTTAGTCTCAGATGAAGAACTGGAATCGGCTGTTTTATTACTGCTAGAACACACTCATAATCTTGCAGAACATGCTGGTGCTGCCTCTTTAGCTGGTGCATTAAAAATAAAAGATCGTTTATTAGATAAGCGGGTTGTTCTTATAATGAGTGGTGGAAATTTATCTATGCAACACCTGAGAAACATAATTAAGAAGAAATAGAATCGACAGAATAAATATCCGCTACGTTCCCTATTCCTTCTCGCCTCATTCTTATTAATAATTCTCTTTTAATCTGTCTTATTGCCAAAGGCCCTCTGTATACCAAGGCTGTGTAGAGTTGAGCGGTGTTTGCTCCAGCTTGCAAGGCACTGAACACATCATCTCCTGTAAAAATACCTCCACATGCATTGATTATTGGTATAGCCCCCAGGTGTGAGCGGAAATATGACACCATCCGCAAGGTAGATTTTAATAACGGCGCCCCACTTAACCCTCCCTGACCTACTGAAAGTCTGGGGTCTATAGCGGGATGACTATTTGCTAATGTAATACCATCGGCCCCAGAATCAATGCAAATTCTCGCCAATTTAAATGAATCTTCAATTTCATGGAGTTCGTCTATATGTGGAGGCAACTTTATTATTAACGGTTTTTCGGTTAAATCTCGTATAGCATTTATCATTTCAGATAACTTGCCAGAGTCATGAAATGTTTTTAATCCAGAAGTGTTCGGAGAACTAATGTTGACCTCTAGCCCAGAGACGAATGGTGATAATTGAGAGCAAGACTTTTGCATACTAGTTATATCAGTTCCCGATATACTTCCAAAAACTGGTGACAACTTGCTGTCATTTAAGGATTTGAGTGATTCGATTGCATATTTTATGCCCTTGCTAGGAAAACCCATACAATTTAATATCGCTTTTTGATCTACATCTCGAAGCAATCGAGGTTTAGGATGTCCTGGCTGAGGATCTAGTACAACTGTGCCAGCAGTAATATAACCAAAATCTAATTCAGATAATGCTCGGAGCATACGAAAATCCTTATCGAAACCAGCTGCAAGACCTATGGGACTCGATATAGAAATACCACTGATTTCAGTATTTAATTGAGGGTCGTCTGAATTAATATAGTTACCAAACAAAATCCATGGGGAATTAAATCTCAGAATTGTTTCTGCAAGGTTTTGAGCCGTTTCCGGCGGCAAAAACAAAAGTAGCCGTAATATTAAATTGCGATATAACATTAACCAAATTATAAAATAGTTATTACAATAAGAACTAGTAATGGATCACAAAACGAAAAAATGAATTTAGATTTTGAGCGCGGAGAACCTCAGAAACCCAAAGGACACGCATTTATATACTTTGCAGGTACTGAGTCTGATTCCACATATTTTGCAACTTACCTAATGGTACAGCCAATAAATGTGGATGTTTCTAAATACGTTCCACCTTTTTTAATGAACCAGATGGGTGAATTAGAAAAAGATTTATCAGCTTTCGCATTTCCTCCTTCTCCAGAACAGATTGATAGCTTAGATGATATAAAATATTTAGCCGAAATCAGAGAGGATGATTTAATTTACGGCGGAAAAATCCAAAGCAACGATCCAACCGCTGCGTTAATTAAAGTAAATGAAATTCTTGAGTGGTATTCAAGTATTTACGAATCCAATAATAAACTCCTATCAAATAAAACGATCGACTCCGAAAATGGTACAAATGTTAACGAAGTTGTATATAGCCTAATGAATGATCGAGACAAGCTTGAAGAACTTACCAAGTTGATAGGTAAACTTCGATACGATGTTGATGCCACAGAAGAGAGACTATCTCAAGAAACTGAAGAACAAATTAAATTGCTTTCGAAACATCTTCCAGAAAGTCACGAGATATCAAAGATAATATCAGCTGCAAAGGGAGTACAGAATACTGACCACAAGCTGGCTGATCTATACCTTCAACGATCATTTCATTTAATAAACGAGGCTTTTGATGATTTAACTGATATCGACAGGGAAATTAAAAAGTTGGAGGAGATGGGCCCTGTTAACTAATTAAAGAGTCAACTTGAGACCTTGCAGGCATCGACATTTGTGCACCTGATTTAGACACAGCTATCGAACCAGCCGCACAGCCCTTTTTAACTGCTTCACGTAATGATAATTTTTCAGCAATTGACACAGTAAACGCCGCTCCAAACGCGTCTCCAGCAGCGACGGAATCTACAACATCTGTTGGTACAGAAGACACGAAACCAGATTCACCTGCGCTTTCATAATAAGCCCCTAGTTCTCCCATTTTGATCACTACTGTCGACACCCCTAACTTGAGCAAAATTGCAGATGCCTTTCTTGCTGAAACCTCATCTACAACTTTAATTCCAGTCAAAAATTCTGCTTCATTTTGATTGGGCATAATGACATCTGCAAACGGTATTATCTCTTTTATGTTATTGTCAGATGGAGCCGGGTCAAATATAACAGGAATTCCCAAAACATTGGCATCTTTAGCAACATTTATCGTTACTTTTAATGGCAACTCGTTTTGTATCATTAACGCATCTACATCCGGTAAGCATTCTTGCGCAGCCTTGATTTCACAAGTGTCCGCCAACATATT